>ERZ780226.30-NODE-30-length-127587-cov-10.550528_pt1 | contig 127587 bp, 106 predicted proteins | sample MGYA00511165_ERZ780226 | MGnify/ENA primary metagenome ERZ780226 (study PRJEB29588, sample SAMEA2152373) | human gut metagenome | biome: human gut; feature: human-associated habitat; material: faeces | place: Denmark | collected 2008/2010 ...
ATCAATAGGTATATTTATAAAAATCCAAATTATTATAAAAAAATACTGCTACAACCAAGTGCCGTTTTAGCTTTTTATGAAATTTATTTACCGTCATGGTCTCACCTCAATTTTGGGTATAGAAAAGCACCTTGATTTTTCAAAGTACAAATAAAGAAAGCCGCCTGATTGCTCAAGCGACATTCGGACATATGGCTATTTGGCAAGCGTCCAATTCTCCTGCATCTCTCGGGTTGCCCCTGTCAAACCATCGGCGTTCTGAAGCAATGCTTCTTGCAGCTCTGATTTTGATAGACTTTTTATATAACTTTGAAGCATATTACTTATCTCTTCTTCACGTTTTTCCTCTTCATCATAATAAGCGTCCAGGTCTGCCTTATTCGGTGCAGAATGCTCACATAAATAAAAAAGCTATAATCCACATTGCGTAAATTGTCACTGTGAATCATAGCTTTTATTTTGCTCTGTTTTATTTTAAGAAGTCAAATATTTTAAAAATATAATTTATTGCCAACTTAACATATAAAGCAATTTTGTCGGTTATTGAGTTCAGATTTTCTTTGACATTGTCGATATTTCCGCCGACACTTGACGTGCCGTAACCGGGAAGTGTGCCGTTGTTGTCGTTCACCGAGTCGCTGTCATAAGCAAACTCATAAAGGAATGGAGCGGCTATTGCAACAATTAAATACTCGCAGGGCGTAACTGCTCCGAAGACAGAAGAAGTATATTTTGTAAGCTCTGCCGTAATGCTTCCCATGCCGAAGGATTCAAGCACTTTGTTTGCGGCACCGAAAATCGTTTCGTCGCAAACGTCTGCCGGCACTTTTCTGAGTATCAGCGCCGCTGTCTTCAGCAATGATGTTACCGCCGCACTGTCGAGAGTTTTATCCTCTTCGCCCTCATAATGAGCGGCAACAAGATCCGTTGCAAGATCCCAGCCGTTTTTATAATCGGTTTCGGGCAAATCTATCGAATACTCTTTTGCAAGTTCCTGCAAGCTGTTTTCGCCGTAAAACGGCATTTCAAGAATATTCTTGAGAGAATCAACGGCAGTTTTTACTATATCATAATAAAATTCATCTTCGGCTATTCCCATTTTCTCCATAGAAAGAGAACGTTCAAGTCTGTATCTTACGCCTGCTTTGAGGAAGCCTTTTGCGTAAGAGTCAAGATTTTCGTTCATAAGAGCAAGCTGTTCTTGGCTATAGCCCTTAACCGCAGAAGAAAGTGCGTCGGTGTCTATGGAATCAATTGTTTTCTCCGAATAATTGATTTCGTTTTCATCGAGGCTAAACTGTCTGTAAGAAAGCGGATACATTGTAAGAGAGGTTGTTGCAAAATCATAAATTTTGTTGCCGAGGGCACTTGTGTAAGATGTCGCATCACTGCAATGCTCATGACCTGTGAGAACAAGCTTAATGCCGCAGTCAGCAAAAATTTCTGCCGTTGTGTAATGGAACTTAACTATAAAGTTTCTGCTGACAATTCTCTGAAGGGGCATATGGTCAAGCAGATTATGGTGCATCATAAGTATGGGGTATCTGCCGTCTTTTTTAGCCTGCTTTGCCTGCTCACATACCCACTGTATGCGCTCTGCGGTCATGCCGTCCTCCGTTGACTTTGTAGCATGGTTACTGTCAAGAGCGATAAGTCTGTATTTTTCACCGAGATTAGCAGTGTAAGAGCAAGTCTCTTCATCTTTTACCAAAGCCTTGTCATAACCGAAATCGGCATATATCTCTTTAAACATCGCGCGGGTCGTGGCTGAATCCTCAGCAAGGTCGTGGTTGCCGTTTATGACAAAAACATTCTTACCTGTTTTCTCTTCAAAAGCTTTGAGCTTTGCGGCAACGGCTTTATGATAATCGGGATAGCTCCTGCCGCTGTTAACAAGGTCACCGGAGATTAGAACATAATCGCATTTATCATTTTCTGCACACTGATTTAAAAATTCATCAATAATAAATGAGCTTTCATCCTCCATAGCGGCACGTCTGTTTGCGTACCAATATATCGGGTCATTTATTTCACCTTCAAGCTCTGCTCTCGGAGCTTCATAGTGAAGGTCGGACGCTACGGCAAAATTAAGCTCACCCTCATCGTCCTGTGCATAAACACCGATTACAACTGCGGAAACAATAATGCTGATTGCCAATAACAGGGATAAAAATTTCTTCAACACATCCCTCTCCTTTACAAATCTTTTGTAAGATTTTTTCTATGTTAACATTTTAATTTTAATCTGTCAACAATATCAAAATGCTTTATCCGTGACTTCAAGCCACTTTTTTGCCATGAGCATATGCCCCGCAACTGTCGGGTGTGTAGAATCCCATATAAAATATTCTGTTTTGCTGTTTTTGAATGCCTTTAAAAAGCAATCATAAAACGGAACAAAACAAAGCGAATATTTTTCGGCAATTTGTTTTGCCGCGTCTCTTGTGTATCCGATACATTCCAGCCTGTATTGAACGAACTCATCTGTATCGTCTCTGTCGGGGCGTCCGTGATTTTCTTCGCAATACGGGTGCGGAGTAAAATCAAAATTAGGGTTTGTACGGTCAAGCGGAAAATAAAACGGTTCGCAAATTATGATTTTAGTGTTCGGCAAAGCCTCTTTTGTTTTGCAAATGGCAGAGTCAAGGTCATTTTTGTAATTATCCGCCGCTTGTTTCGGAGTAAAGCCACGTTCTTTACCGAATATTCCGTCATTCACGCCTGCAAGAATACTGAGATATGTCGGCTTATTGTCTATAACATCCTCTTGCCAAGTCTCAAGAATTTTGCCCATTGTGTAGCCGGAATAGCCCTTGTTAATGAACTTCGGCATTTCAGAGGAATTTTCAAGCGCAAGCTCCCCTGCCGCTATGTATTGATAGCCGTGACCCATTATGTGGTTGCAGTCCATACTGTGACCGCGATTGCCGTCTGTTATCGAGTCTCCCGAAAACAGTACAATATCTTTAGCTGTAAGTTTCATAAAACACCTTATAAATACATTCTGTTAAATCGTTTGCCTAATTTAAAGCTGCCGTCGTTATGAATATCCAGCGTCGTGACGCCTTGAATCCACTGTTTCTCAAGCAAACCGAATTTATCCAAGTGATAAATTTCGTATCCGCCCATCTGAACATAAACGAGATATACGCCCTTATAAACGGCGCAGTAATCGTTCACATGGTCATGACCCGAGAAGAAAGCCTGTGTTCCGATTTCACGCGCTTTGTCAAAAAGTCCGCTGTTATAAACAGAACAGCCGACTGTCTCATGCATTTCACCGAAAAGAATTTCGCCTTTGCCGTTGGGTCTGCCGATGGGTACGGGCTTTTCGTTTTCATCAATATCCATAACTTCGGCATACTCCGGAATCGGAATATGCATAAATACCATTGATTTGAAGTCGCCGTACTCGCTCTTTAAAGCTTTTATATGATTTAGGAACCATTCAATCTGATTGTTTTTAATAAAATCATAGCCCTTTACATCGTCCGAAAGTCCGTATTCTTTTCTGTATTTATCGGTAATATCTCTGCCCGAATCAAAGAAAGCAAGACTTTGGCGAATTGAGCTGTCCGAATTCATAATATTTATAAAGAAATTGCCGTAACCGAAAAGCTCTTTCGGCCCGAACTTTGAAAGGCAATGCTCATATTTTGAAAGATTTTTTAGCATAAAGAATTTATGAAATTCTTTTTCTGCCCTCGCCTCGTGATTTCCGAAAACAAACGCCCAGTAAATTCCTATTTCTTCCATCATTTTTGCGAACTGTACGCAATCAAGCTGCTGATAATCCGAAACGATAATGTCTCCCGTTAAAATAAGAAGATCGGGCTTAACATCCTCAAGATGCCTGACGAGCATGGATATTGTTTTATCGGTAAGAGCGTCGTCTTTATCTATGTGAAGGTCGGTGGCAAGCACAACGGTAAAATCCTCATCTGTTATTTTGCCGTTTTCATCCACCTTTGCAATGAACGACGAATCTTCCGTCTGCTTTAAAACCTTAAGCCTTGAGCCGATATGCTCATGCGGAACATTCCTTAAAAAAAGATGCTTCGGAGCCTTGCCGCCGGATATTTTGTGCACGGCGCAGCCCATGCCGATAAGTGCGGCAATACCGGCCTCTCTGACCGCTTCTTCAACAGGTCTCATTTGGTTTTTCTCCTTATACATTTTCTTTTATATAATCATTGACGGAATCTACAATTTCTTTTTCAATATCAGCATCAAAGCCGTCAACCGTGGCGGTGTGCACCTTGTTTACACCGTCAACACTGCCGTTTTCAACTATGTATTCAATATATTTTGCAACCTCTTCATACTCTGCAAAAACATTTTTGCCCTCAAGCACAGAAAGGCAGCCCGCAAGCGCATACGCTCCCCAGTTTGAAACGGTGGCAATAACCAAATCCGCAACCTCTGTTTTGCAGGGTACCAGAGAAAGTTCATTTAATATGACGTCTTTGAGATTGCCCATGCCGATTTCGTTGCCGCCGTCGCCTACGCCTACGGTATAAATGCCGTTTTCTCTTGCAAAGTCAAAGAGCCTGTCAATATCGGCGGTAAACTCGGCTATGCTGACGCCTCTCATATTTGCATAATCGCCGTTTATATTTTCGCCGCAGCGTTCTATCGAAATCATCGCTTCGGGCGAATATTTTTTTATAACATCTTCGCAGGAAAAGCCTTTTTCAAGATAAACCGTTTCAATCGATTTGTCATTATCAAAAAAGCCCTTGCAAAAAGAATCTGTTAAAATTATGGGGGTAAATCCTATTCTTTGCAAAGCTTTGGCAAGAAAATATGTGCCGGGAGGGCCGTCTGTTTCTGCATAGCCCGCAACATAAAATCCTGTTGTGAGCAAAATGTTTTTTCTTTCAAGAGAGAATATTTTTTTAGCGGCGGCAGAGCAAAAATCGTCTGCCATATGCTGTTTTAAAATATCCATGCCTCTTTTTGAATGTCTTAAAATAATGTTTTCAATCGACTGAGCCACTTTAAACACCTCTGAAACTTTATTTCTGAAAAATCATATCACAATTTATTTCTTAAAGCAACAAAAATCAAATTATCTTGTCAGCTTTTTCATCCAGCGGTAACGGTTCACTTTAATTACAGCAGGAACACACTTGAACAGCTGGTCGGAATTAAGGCAAAAAATCACAATCTGTGCGCTCCAGCCGAGCTTGAATGCGCCGAGAAAAGACAACGGCAAAACTATGCACCAAATGGCTATAAGGTCAAGCTTTAAGACGTATTTTGTATCTCCGCCGCCCCTGACTATACCTGTGTTGACAGGCATCTGATATGCCGTGCCTATGCAGGTTATGCAAAGAATATTTATAAAATCTTTTGCATTTTGAAGCGTTTCGTCACTTAGTGAATACAAACTCAAAACAGGGTCTCTTAAAAAATGAAGTGACAAGCTTGTCAGCACACCGATAACCAAAAACATAAGCTGCAAGGTTCTTGAATATTCTTTGATTTTTGAAAGATCACCCGAGCCTACCGTTTTGCCTATGACTATTGCAGCTGCGGAAGCGGAACCGGTTGCCGCAACCTTAAGCACCATATAAAGTGTGGAAGAAACCGAGTTTGCGGCAATGGCGGAGTCACTCAAATGACCGAGTATAACCGTTTGAAGTGCAGTGGACATGCCGAACATTGTACCCACGGCGACAAAGGGAAGACATGTGACAAGAAAATCTTTAACATAAGAAAAATCGGGTCTAAAAACTTCTTTAAATTTAAAGCTTAAGCGTTTATCGGCTTTGAATACATATATTATGATTATAACAAGTTCAATAGCCCTTGCACAAAGAGTGCCGATTGCCGCACCTCTTACCCCCATCTCGGGAAATCCGAAATGACCGCCTATAAGGCAGTAATTTATTGAGCAGTTAGTTATCAGCGCACACAAAGAGGTCCAAAAAGCGATCTTGACCTTTTCAACACTTCTTAGCGACGCGAGAAAAACGCTTGAAATCGCAAAAAGGATATATGTATATTTGATTAAAGAAAGATACGACGCGCCCTGCTCAACTATTTTATCCGTATCGGTAAAAAGCCTTACCATTCCCGACGGAAAAAGGCTCGCACATAAAAACAAAATCAATGCCGCAAAAACAGCACACATAAGAGCACCGACAGATATTTTTTTAACGCTGTCGGTCTTTTGCCTGCCCCAATACTGACTGCCGAGCACAACCGTGGCATCACCGAGTCCGTTAATAAGGCAATTGTATACAAACTGTATTTGATTTATCGCCGCAACTCCGGCAAGCGCAGTCTCGCTGTATGAGCCAATCATAATGTTATCCGCAAGATTGACGCTTAACACTATAATATTTTGAAGAACCAGCACCGTAAACGAAGCAAAAAAAGATTTGTAAAAGCTTTTGTCTTTTGTAAACATAAAAACTCCCAAGCTAATGCTAATTTCATAAGTTCAGCCGCCGAGCTATCGGCGGCCGACTTGTTATTTTATAGCTCTTATAGCGGCTTTTTCAATCTCAACAGCAGCTTTGTATCGCTCACAAAATGCGTTAAATCCCTTAACGTCTTCGGGGTCGGGCTCGACGGTAAAGCCGGCATCGTTGCCGAAAACTTTATTTTCAAGGTATTCTTCCAGAGCTTCGCCATCTTTCTTTTCCGACATATACGCAGCAAGAAGAGCTATGCCCCATGCGCCGCCCTCACCTGCTGTTTTCATAACCGTTACGGGCGCGTTCATTGCACCTGCCATAAGCTTTTGACCGACAAGCTCGGTCTTAAAAAGTCCGCCGTGGCCAAGAAGGCGCGAAACGGTGATATTTTCTTTTTCAAAGAGTATATCCATACCGAGTCTGAGTGTTGCCATGGTGGAGTAAATATGTGTTCTCATAAACTCCGGGAGGGTTAACTTTGAATCGGGAGTTCTGACAAACAAGGGTCTGCCCGCCTCTGTTTGCGTAATGGGTTCGCCGGAATAATAGTTGAAGCTCATAAGTCCGCCGCAATCGCTTTTGCCTTTAAGAGCCTCGGCGTAAAGCATATCATAGAGTTCGGGCTTGCTTACTTTGCAGCCGTAAGCCTCTATTGCCTGGGCAAAAAGATTTACCCATGCGTCAAAGTCCGAAGTGCAGGTGTTGCAGTGAACCATTGCAACCGGCTTTGCGGACGGTGTTGTAACCATATCTATCTCTGTGTAAACATCAGAAAGCTGTTTATCGAGAACTATCATCGCAAAAATTGATGTGCCTGCCGAAATATTGCCAGTGTGAGCCGCAACGCTGTTTGTTGCAACCATGCCTGTGCCTGCGTCACCCTCCGGCGGGCAAAGCGGTATACCTGCCTCAAGTTCGCCGTCGGCGTCAATAAGAGCCGCGCCCTCTTTAGTGAGAACGCCTGCGTCTTCACCCGCGCAAAGAACCTTGGGTAAAATATCATGAAGCTTCCAGGAGAAGCCCTTATCTTTTATATTCTCATCAAAAAGCGAGAGCATTTCGGCATCGTAAGTGCCGGTTTTGCTGTCTATCGGGAACATACCCGAGGCATCGCCGACGCCGAGAACCTTTTGACCGGTAAGCTGCCAGTGAACGTAACCTGCAAGAGTCGTAAGGTAAGCAATGTCTTTAACATGCTCTTCGCCATTTAAAATTGACTGATATAAATGAGCAACGCTCCATCTTTGCGGAATGTTGAATTTTAAAAGCTCTGTGAGCTCGGCGGCGGCTTTTTCGGTTATGGTATTTCTCCATGTTCTGAATGAAGCAAGCTGCTTTCCGTCTTTATCAAAGGGCAAATAGCCATGCATCATTGCAGAGAAGCCTATTGACTTCATTTTAGTTAATTTTGCGCCGTATTTTTGAAAAACGTCTTTTTTTAGGTTTGAATATGCGTCCTTTATGCCAAGCCAAACTTCGTCCATGCTGTAAGTCCAGACTCCGTTTTCAAGGGTATTATCCCAAGAATGGCCGCCCGAAGCAAGAGGAAGCGCATCTTTGCCTATTAGCACCGCTTTTATTCTTGTTGAACCAAGCTCTATACCTAAAAAGGTTTCTCCGTTTTCTATAGCGGTTTTGATTTCGCTGCTCATTCGATCACTCCTAAATATACGGTTAAATTCGGTATACAAAATCTGACAGATATATTATATATTTAAAGAAAGAGAAAATCAACCTCGCATTTATAAAATATGAATATTTATTATTGAAAACGAGCAGTTCATATGTTAGGATAATAGCAAATCAAAAATGGAGGATAGTTTATGTTTTTTCCCGAATTTCATAAAAGTCTTGATACTCTTCACTTCGGTACTCTTGAACCGAGGTCATACTATATACCTTATGCGGATAAGGAGTCTGCCTTAAAAGGAAAACGAGAGGAATCGGAGTTTTTTACTCTTCTCTCCGGTCAGTGGAAATTCAAGTTTTTTAAAAGTTTTGAAGACCTCAGCGAAGAAATTGTTTTAAAAAATACCGATACTCTCTTTTTTGACGATATAACCGTTCCGCGCTGCTGGCAGACCTACACCGAAAGAGATTATGACAAGCCTGCCTATTCAAACCTTGAGTACCCGTTCCCCACGGATCCTCCGCATGTTCCGAATGAAAATCCTTGCGGCGTTTATTTTAAAGATGTTGAAATAAAGAAAGAGAGTGATAAAAAATATTATCTCGATTTTGAGGGCGTTGCTTCGTGCTTCTATCTTTTTATAAACGGAGAATTTAAAGGTTACAGTCAGGTCAGCCATTCGACAAGCGAATTTGACATTACCGAAAATATTGTTGACGGCAAAAACAGAATTTGCGTTATCGTTGTTAAATGGTGCGACGGCTCATATCTTGAAGACCAAGACTTTTTCAGACTTTCGGGCATATTCAGAGACGTGTATATTCTCACAAGAAACAATACTCACGCAGTCGATATTACAGTTAAGACCACGCTTGATTCATCACTTAAACACTGTGACATAGATTTGCTCGTACCCGGAATTTCAAATGTGAGATATGAACTTCTCGACGCCGACGGCAACACCGCATTGCAAGGACTGTTTGACTCTTCGGCAAAAGCAGAGCTTCAAAATCCGAAGCTTTGGGACGCGGAAAATCCGTATCTCTACACGCTTCTTTTAAGTTGCTGCGGCGAGGTTATTCCGTTTAAAATCGGCGTTAAAAGAGTTGAAATAAAAGATAAAAAGCTTCTCATAAACGGCAAAAGAGAAATTTTGCGCGGCGTAAACCGACATGACAGCGACGCTTTTACGGGATATTATGTTTCCCCCGAAAACATGGAGCGCGATATTTTTGTAATCAAAAGAGCAAATGTCAACACCATAAGAACTTCTCACTACCCGAATGACCCTCGCTTTTATGAGCTTTGCTCAAAATACGGCATATATACCGTTGACGAAGCCGACCTTGAAACACACGGCATGGGCTTTGACTATGAGGGTGAATGGGATTGGACGAGATGGTCCTTCCTTTCAAATTCACCGGATTGGAAAGAGGCATATGTTGACAGGGCAAAGCTTTTGTACGAAAGGGATAAAAACTCCCCCTGCGTTATAATGTGGTCGCTCGGCAACGAGAGCGGCGCAGGCGTAAATCACAGAGCAATGGCCGAGTATATAAGAGAACGCGACAACTTTGCAGTAATTCACTATGAAAACAGCCACAAAGAGTTTAAAGCTGTTCCCGACGGCGAAGATTTCAGCGATATATCCGATGTCGAAAGCCGCATGTATGCGAGCGTAGGATATATCGAAGATTATTTAAAAGACCCCGAAAATAAAAAGCCGTTTTTTATGTGCGAATATGTCTGCTCAATGTCAACAGGTGATGTATATGACTATTTTAAATTTGCGGACGAATACGAAAACTTCTGCGGCGGCTGCGTATGGGAGCTCACCGACCACGCGGTAGCGGTAAAAGACAAAAACGGAGCAGTGCGTTATTACTACGGAGGAGATTTCGGTGATATACCGATAAGCCGCACCGGCTGCATTGACGGTCTTGTTTATCCCGACCGCAGCGAGCGCCCCGGATATTACGATATGAAAAAGGTATATGAACCTTTTAAAGGCGAATTTAAAGACGGTGTTCTCAAAATCAAAAACCGCAAAAGATTTTCTTCTCTCGGCGATCTTTATGCCGAATGGGAGGTAAGCTCCGACGGCAGAGTGCTCAATCAAGGTACGTTAGATTCTCTTGACATTGCACCGGAAGACGAGAACATTTATGATTTGTTTAACGAGAATGATTATAAAGATTACGAAAACTGCTTTTTAACCGTTTCTTTTAAGCAAAAAGAAAACACTGCATGGGCGAAGAAAGGCTATGAAGTCGGATTTTTGCAGTTTGAACTCGGGGTTTTCGGAGCAAATAACAGTGTCTCTCAAAAAGGAAACATAATCTGCGATGAAAGCGACAGAATAATTAAACTTTCTGCAAACGGAAGCGAAACAGTATTTGACAAAAAATACGGCAAACTCATTTCATTTAAAAAGAACGGAAAAGATATTATCAGCGAAAGCGCGTCTTTTGATATTTGGCGTGCGCCAACATACAACGGCGGCTCTAAAAAGCAGTGGTATCTTGAGGGCTTTGACAGAATAAATCAAAACACATATGACTGCATAATCAAAAAAGACAGCGAAAAAATTGTAATCGACACAAACATTTCGCTCGGTGCAAACTCCGCTCCGCCGGTTATAAAAATGAATGTTAAATGGAGCTTTGAGAATGCGGGTGAGCTCACCGTGGAATGTAAGGGAAATGTTCGCGAAAAGAGTGCGCTCCTCCCCCATCTCGGTCTTAAATTTATTATGCCGAAAGAATTTGAAAATGCCGAATATTTTGGTTACGGCGATAAAGAGACGTACCCCGACAGGCACAAGGCTTTTAAGCTGGGGCTTTATAAAACGACGGTTACCGATATGTATGAGCACTATATCTGCCCGCAGGAGTGCGGCAACAGATTTGCCACACGTTATGCGTCTATTGCCGCAGACGACGGTTCGGGAATAAAAATCTCTGCGCTTAACGGCAAAGATTTTTGCTTTAAAGCACTGCATTATGATACCGAGGATATTATAAACGCCGAGCATGATTTTGACTTGCCGCTGGCAGACAAAACCGTTTTAAACATCGACTGGAAGGTTAACGCAATAAGCGAAGCGGAGGATTTAGACGTTCCGAAAAATTCAAGAAATTTAGGCGATAAAGAATTTGACTTCGGATTTAAAATAGTTCCGTTCAATAAGTAATTATACAAAGCGCGTGTGCCTCGTTTGTGAGAGACATACGCGCTTTTACCGTTTAACCTTCCGAGAAAGCATGTTTTCTGTCATAAAATATAAACCTTACAAAATTGTAAGATTGGGCGCGAAACTGTAAGGTAAATCTATGGCACGGATATAGATAAGTCTGGTAAAATAAGCCTGCAAAACGAAAGGAGAATGAAATATGTCAATTTTAAAGGTTGAACATCTCAAAAAAATCTACACCACAAGATTCGGCGGCAACAAAGTGCAGGCTTTAAGCGATTTGAATTTTTCGGTTGAAAAGGGCGAATATGTTGCCATAATGGGCGAATCGGGCTCCGGCAAGACCACACTTCTTAACATTCTTGCCGCACTCGATAAGCCGACAAGCGGCGAAGTAACGCTTGACGGGCAAAAGCTCTCGCAGATAAAAGAAAAGGAAATCGCCTCTTTCAGGCGAGATAATCTCGGCTTTGTTTTTCAGGATTTTAATTTGCTTGATACATTTTCTTTGCAGGATAACATTTTTTTGCCCCTTGTGCTTGCAGGCGGCATGAATTTTGAAGAAATGAACAACAGATTAAGACCCATAGCAAGAAAGCTCGGGATTTATGAGCTGCTTCAAAAATATCCCTATGAAGTATCCGGCGGTCAAAAGCAGCGCGCAGCGGTCGCAAGGGCGCTCATAACCTCCCCCAGCATCATTCTTGCAGATGAGCCGACAGGTGCGCTTGACTCAAAAGCCACAGACGAGCTGCTCTCGCTCTTCTCGGATATAAACGCAGAGGGTCAGACAATTCTCATGGTTACTCACTCGGTAAAAGCGGCAAGCCACGCAGGCAGAGTATTGTTTATTAAAGACGGTGAGCTTTTCCACCAAATATACCGCGGTGAGTGCAGCAACGAGGAGCTTTATCAAAAAATCTCCGACACTCTCACAATGCTTACAACAGGGAGTGGAAGAAAATGAAAAAAGGAATTTATCTGCGGCTCGCTGCAACGGGAATAAGCAAAAATAAAAAGATATACTTTCCCTATATACTCACAAGCATTTGTATGGTAACAATGCTTTATATAATAACATTCCTCTCAAAAGACCAATCGCTTGCCTCAATGTGCGGCGGAGACTTTATATCAACTGTTTTGAGCATGGGCACCGCCGTCATGGCGATATTTGCGGCAATATTTTTGTTTTATACAAATTCTTTCTTGACAAAACGCAGAAAAAAAGAATTCGGCCTTTATAACATACTCGGTATGGGCAAACCGAACATAGCAAAGATTCTCGCATACGAGACGCTAATAATTTATCTTGTGTCCGTCACGGCAGGTATAATATGCGGCATACTTTTCTCAAAGCTCGCACAGCTTGCAATGACAAAGCTGCTTGATGAAAAAGCACAGTTTGATTTCAAAATAGAACCGATTGCAATAACGTCCTGTATTATATTTTTTGCAGTCATCTTTGTTTTGATTCTTTTAAACAACATAAGACAAATTCACGTTTCAAACCCGATAGAACTCATTAACAGCACATCGGCAGGTGAAAAGCCGCCCAAATCAAATATGTTTTTGGCTGTTGCGGGCGTTTCCTCACTCATAACGGCATACTGCCTTGCCCTGACATCCGATGACCCCATAAGCGCACTTTCGGTGTTTTTTGTAGCGGTTATACTCGTAATAGTCGGAACATATCTGCTCCTTATCGCAGGTTCTGTTGCGCTTTGCAAAATACTGCAAAAGATAAAGGGATATTACTACAAGACAAATCATTTTGTATCGGTTTCTTCAATGTCTTACAGAATGAAGAGAAACGGCGCCGGTCTTGCATCTATCTGCATACTTTGCACAATGGTGCTTGTAATGGTTTCTTCCACCGGCTGTCTCTTTCTCGGCAAGCAAGACACTATTCGCGGCCGTTACCCCAGAAATATTGTTACAACCGTTTACTCCGGCAAACAGGAGGCGCACGAAGCGGTTGAAAAAGCAATTTCGGATGTGTTAAGCAAAAACAATATGACGGAAGAAAACACGCTCAGCTACAAATATTTAAGCTTTGCAGGCGAGCTTAAAGACGATACGCTCGAAATGTCTAAACCGTATATCGGCACAAATGCTGGCATGTCAAATATCATCGAACTTTATGTTGTTCTTTTGAGTGATTACAATAAGATCAACGGCTCAAACGAAAGTCTTAATAAAGATGAAGTAATAATTTATTGCCCCAAGAGCGATTATAAAAATGATACATTCAGCATTGGCGGAGTCGGCACATTTAAGGTAAGCAAAACGGTAAATGAATTTATACCGAACGGCGAAGACACTGCAAACATCATTCGCTCTGTTTATATTGCGGTGTCTGACGAAGAAGTTTTGCAAAAAATCTATGAAGCTCAAAAGGAAGTATATCAGGAAAGCGCTTCAAATCCTATATTTTACCACGGCTTTGACCTTGATTGCAGTGACGAAGTTCAGTCAAAAATTTCAGCAGAAATAGGTTCTGAAATCATGGCACAGCAAAACAGCGGTCAAAACTACGGCATGGTTAAGATTGAATGTGTTGCCGATGAGAAGGACAGCTTTGTATCCCTTGCAGGCAGTCTCCTCTTTCTTGGAATAATGCTCGGTATAGTATTTATAATCGCCGCGGTTCTGATTATGTATTACAAACAGATAACCGAAGGTTATGAGGACCGGAGCAGATTTGATATTCTGCAAAAGGTCGGCATGACTAAAAAGGAAGTTAAAAAGTGCATTAACTCACAGGTTTTAACCGTTTTCTTCCTCCCCCTTCTCATTGCGGGGCTTCACATTGCAGTTGCTTTTAAGCCCATTTCAAAGCTTCTTATTTTATTCGGACTTCTTAACACAAAACTTCTCGCACTGATAACTTTAATTTGCTTTGTTGTTTTTGCAATTTGCTACACGCTCGTTTATATTGCGACGTCAAAAGCATATTATTCGATAGTCAGTGACATGAAAAGAGATTAACATACAAAAAACCGCTGCTTGATTGCAGCGGTTTTTTGTTACTTAACCGATGTTAAAATAAAGCTTTTAATAAATTCAATGATTTTTGCGATAAATTCGTTTATCATCTGAAGCAAAGAGATATCGGGATTAACCGGTACCGTTTGCGATATAAGCGAAGTATATTCGATATACGAAGAGTCTTCGCTCAACTCCTGCTCGGTTTTGTTTTGGTCTATCTCTTTTAAAAGAAGACCTGCTTTTTGCATTGTTTCAAAATCACGCTCGTTGATATATCCGTCGTGATTAACGTCTGCGGCATATTCTGCGGTATCGTCGTGAAGCCAGCCGTTTGCATAAAGCGTGGCAAGGTATGCGTCCTGTCCGTCACACCAGCCGTCTCCGTCAACATCACCGAAAATGACAAGCTTAAAAATCTCTATCAGCTCAAAATCGGAGTTATAAAGCTTTATGACCGTTCCCGTACCGAGCCCCATTGCGGTCTGCTCAATTACCAGAGTGCCGCCGTTTGTAGCCTCTAAAAGATTTGTCAAATCTTTTGTGCCCGGTGCTACGCCGTAAACAAAGTTATTTTTTATATCAACAACGGCACCGCTGCCTTCTTTTGCAACAAGCTCCGAAGACTCGTTTCTTACAAGTGAGTCAATAGCCGAGTTGATGTTATCTGCCATTGCGTTTACATCTGCCTGGCGCGTTATCGGCAAGTCATATTCTACCGCGGCAACGGTTTGCTCAAGAAGCTCTACGCTGTCGGCAGTGTATCTTGTAAGATACAGGGCTTTATAGCGATCTATTGCTTTATCGACCGATGTATAATCTGCCGTTTTGTATTTTAAGCAGCTGACCGCAACCTTTATAGCCATTGTTGCGGAGGATATATCTTCAAGCGTAGCATACTTATCGTCATAAACTTTTTGTGCATTGTCAAGAGCCTGTGTAAATATCGCGTAGCTCTCGGCAGTATACAGCTCGCCCGTATAATTCTTGACGCTCATAATCGTTTCATAAAGTTCTGTTTTGTTTGCCGTTACATAAACCGTGCAGAACACTGTTTTTCCGCCATCAAGAGTTGTGCAGCTTATTCTTGCCTCGCCGCTGTCAACCGCCGTTATTTTGCCGTCTGTGACAGTTGCGACATTTTCGTTGCTGCTGCTCCACTTAACGCTTTTAACGGACGCGTCGCCCATGCCGAGAGTACCGGACGGGGTGACGGAATATGAAACATCCGCGCTTTGACCGGGTGAGAGCTCTACTGTGGATTTATTTAGCGAAATACCCGTTACGGGATAATTTGCGAACGCAACATAAAAGCTCTTTGAATACTGCCTGCCGTAATAATCCGTAACAGTGAGAGTTATCATTGCGGCGCCCGAGCTGTTTTCGGTGGGGCTGACTTTTCCGTTTTGGTCAACACCGATTTTAGAGTTTGAAGAAGTCCATTCAACGCTTTTGTACTCTGCGCTTTCGGGGTAAATTATATAGCCGAATGTTGCACTCGCCTTTTTATACGAGCTTGAAAGAGATACTTTAACTGTGTTGTATTCGGGAGCTATTTCGCCGTTTTTGGTGATAACGATATTTGTTACGGTATCAAGAAGCTTCAGCGCATTAAATGCTTTTGTAAGCTTCTCAGCCGCCAAATCTATCTCTGCCTGGGAGTAAACAAAGCTGTTATTGACCTCAACCGCTTCGTTATACGCCTCTTCAAACACGGTATAGCTTTCATATGTGTAATCGGATTTTTCGATTGTGGCGTCATCTGCCGTTTTAATGGCAGAAGCCAGCGCACTCTTATCGCCGAGAACGGTAACGCTTGCGCTCGCCTTGAAATTGCCGTCGGCAGTGTAAACGCTTATAACCGCTATGCCGCTGTCGTGATAAGTGAGTCTGCCGTTTTGGTCAACGCTTGCAACACTTTCGTTTTCGCTCACCCATGTAACATCCTGAATAGAAGCATTCGCACCGTCAAGAGAATAAACTGTTGAAGAAAGCTTCACCGGTGCGGCATTTACGCTCTGCGCCGTCACGGTTGATGGATAAATCTCTGCCCTTGAGGCGGGATTTTTTGCAAATGCTACATTCACTTTATCCTGCTCGATGTTGCCGGCATAATCTTTAACCGTTACGGTTATTTCGGCATAACAGCCTTTCTCTGTAACAGGTCTGCAAACACCGCTGTCATTAACGGTAATCTCGGGGTTTGAAGAAGTAAAGGTTACCGTGCCCAAGGTAGTATCTGTGGGGCTTAGAGCATAACCGAGTTTAAGTGTTGTATCGACATATTTGCTTTCAACCGCTTTTGTTATATAATCGCCCGCATCCGAGCCATTATATAAAAGCTCAACCTTTGTAACAGCTCTTATAATAACAAGTTGATTTATTGCCGCTGTGAGAACGTCCGTCATGGCATCAATTTCTTGCTGGTCGGCAGACGCGTTGCGGTAGACTTCATATGCCTGCTCTTTTGCTTTGAGCATAATATCAAAAGTCTCTTTGGTATAAACGCTGCTGTCGAGCGCGTTTGCTTCAAGAATTTTTTTAAAGAGCCGCGTTTTATTTATATTGACAGAGATATTACAAGTTGCGCTCTTGCCGCCCTCATAAGATGTTGCGGTAACCGTTGCCGTGCCGGGTGCAATGTAGTGAAGCGTTCCGTCATCGTCAACGGTGACAACCTTCTCGTCACTTGACACCCACATGAGATCATCAATGCTCGCCGCTTTAAGACCCATAGTGCCTGTCGGCTCAACGGTGGCATTGATTTTGCCGGTCTCCCCTGCCAGACCGCCGAGTGTATCCTGGTCAAATTTTACATTTGTAACAGAAACATAGGCAAAGCTCACATAGATACTCTTGCTCAGCTGTATTCCGTGATAGTCTGTTGCCGTAACGGTTATGAGCGAATAACACGCTTCATTCTCAAGCGGAGAAACTTTGCCTGTACTGTCAACAAACACTTTCGGGTTTGAAGAAGTCCACTCAACTGATTTTATCATTGCATTATACGGCTGAGTTGAAAAGCCGAGCTGCAACGATGAATCTTTATAATTTTCAAGAAAGTCGACAGACTGTGTTATGTATTCTCCGCAGATAACGCCGTCTTTTGTAATATCTATTGTTTCAGCCGAGATTATCGGTTTTAAACCCTCATAGGCAGAAACCAGCTCTTCAAATGCCGCGTCAACCGTGAATTGATATACACTGTCATCTGCGTCAACGGCTTTTGCCTGAGCCAAAGCCTCTTTGAAAGCGGTGATTTTTTCTTCGTCCGCTTCCACCGTGTTAAGGTCAAGATTTTCTGAAAGAGATATAATATTTTTAAGGTTTGTTTTGTTTGCAAAAACCTCAACGGTGCACACAGCTTCATAAAGTCCGTCTCTTGTGCGGCAGGTTATAGTTGCCGTGCCGCGGTCTATGCCGTAAACCGTGCCGCCTGCCGCAAATGCAACATCTTCATTGGAGCTTGACCATACAACATCTTTTATTGTTGCACTCGAGAGTGTGCTGTTCGGCAATATTTTTGCGCTTATATCAAAATCCTCACCTGCCAAAAGTTCTTTGCTTTCGGGGTCAAGACTGATTCCTGTAACGGGAACATTTGCAAAAGCAACTTGAATTGTGTCTTTATATCCGCCGTCAACGGTTGTGACCGTGACTGTGCCGTATGCGCCCTTATTTTCTATGGGGCTGACCTTTCCGTCGGCGGTAAGTTCAAGGTTCACCGCGTCCTTTATGCTCCATTTGAGCGCAGGGTTTGCCGCCGTTTCGGGATAAACCGTTGCGGAAAGCTGTCTTACCGTCTCGTTATATGTGTTATAAACGGGAACCTTATATGTAACGGACGGCGCGCCGTTTATCGAAACGCCCGAAACAGGGTCACCGACATTTACCTGCACCGTTTGAGTGAGTCCGTTTGAGGCTTTGAGCGTCATATACGAAACACCGAGCTTAAGTCCCTTAACTGTTCCGTCCGCCGATACGGTTATAGTGCCGTCGCTTACAGCTTGAGAAGCGGTGGCATAAATTATTTCTCCGCTTTCTGCTTTAACTCCCCACTGAACCGACTGCTCCGCTCTTTGCGGATAAACCTTTGCCGTAAATTTATGTGAAGTGCCGGGGTCAATATGCGAGGGACCCGTAACTTCAATATCCGAAGCCTCGGCATTTTTGCCGTATACCTTAAAATCTTTTGAAACTGTGATACCGTTCAGAACCGCAGAAACCGTCACGGTTTTAACGCCGCTGTCAGAGCCTACATCAAGAATTTTAAGATAGCCGTCAGATGAAACGGACGCAACGGACGGGTCGCTGAGGCTCCATGTTGTCTCACCCGTAAGTGCGCCGCCGGGCGTAATATCCGTTACATAAAGCTGTTCTCTGTCTCCCTCAACATATGAATCCGAACAACTTATATCAAAAGATTGAAGCGGCAGTTCATCAACAATTTTAAATGTAATTTTATCATTGGTCGAAGCTTTCATAAGATAGTTTGAAAGCAATTTTAATATTTTATTGCCGTTGCTGATACCCGAAATCCAAGAGCTGACGCCGGTCAGCTTTAACACAAGCTTTATTGCATAGCTAAGCACGGTAACCATTGTTGACTGACTGACATCTATGCCGAGAACTTCTATAAGCCACTTTGCAAGCATCTCGGTTCCCTCATCGCCTGCGCCCTCGACAAAATCTATCATTTTTGATAAGAACAGTTCAAATTCGGGTGATGCAGTAACGGTGACCGTTCCTGCTTTTTTAAAGGTTATAACACCGTCCTCTATTTCGGCATAAGCGCTCGCCGCGTCCCAAATGCTGTCGGTCGCAACAGACCAATTTGTTGTCATATCAAGGCGCACCGGAGTAATAACGCTCTGAAGCTTAAAGCTTGTGCCGACCGCAACCGTTTTGGGTAATGACTCTTTGTTTGTAATATATGTTCCGTTAGGCAGTGTGTTGCCGAGAGTTTGTGTGGACTTGTTTACTTGAACGTGAACCGGCGCACTTGCAAGCGTTTCGCCCGTATAGCTCACGAGAGAAGCTGTTACATCAACATAGCCTTTTTCAAGCATTGAGGTAAGCTTTGCAAAAAGCTCCGTCCTGTTCTCTTGAGAAAGATCCGAAAGTGCCGGGTCGAATGCGGCGCAAATTTCTTCTGCGCTTATTTCTTCTGTTTTGAGGTCTTTCATTACATTCTCAAGCTTTTCGCCGAGAGACGGACCTGCACCTCTTATGGATTTGATATTGTTATCAATCCAAAGCTGGACGAGCGCCTGCTTGGAGCTGTCATGCGCTCTGATTTTACCGTCGCTGTCAACAGAGGCTATCAGCGGATTTTCCGCCGTCCAAACAATGCTTGAGCCGTTGGGCTGACTGCAATTTATAAACTTTACGGTAAAGTCCGCATTTTCGGCTTCTTCAAGCATAATTGTTTTTTCGGTAACATCTTCGGATTCACTGTTAAGAATACCAATAGTATATGTCGCACCGAAAGCGGTAAGCCCCGGAGCAACGCAGGTTATCATAACAACCGCCGAGAGAAATATGCTTAAAAATTTTATTGTTTTTCTCTTCATGCCGCATCATCTCCTAAACAGGTTTAAAATTATCCTTATAAATTATACACTATGTTTCTATATTTTACAATACTTTAACCGACAAAAGAAAAGAGCCTCAGCAAAATGCGCCAAAGCTCTTTTAATCTCAATTTTATTTTTCAGCCTTATATTTTTTGATTAAAATTTTTGCCGCCTTATATATATCACCGCAGCCGAGAGTTATAACCAAATCGCCCTCTTCGGCATTTTTATAAACATAGTCGGCAACCTCTTCAAAGGTGTTGAACCACACGCTTCCGGGAATTTTTTCGGCAAGCTGAGAAGTGTATACGTTATAGGTGTTTACTTCTCTGGAGCCCATAATCTCTGTCATAACACACTTATCCGGAATTTTAAGAACTTCCGCAAAATCATCCATAAGCATAGCCGTTCTCGAATATGTGAACGGCTGAAAAACTGCCCAGACACGTTTATAGCCCATTTCCATAGCGGCCTCAAGCGTTACTCTAAGCTCTGCCGGGTGGTGCGCGTAATCGTCTGCAATGTCTATTCCGTTATAAGTACCGAGCTTTTCAAAACGTCTGCCCGCTCCGGCAAAATTTTCGAGTGCTTTAATGGCATCCTCCGCTTCGACGAAATTTTGCATACATACGGCTATTGCGGCAAGGGCGTTATACACGTTGTGATGACCCGGAACACGCAGGCTTACATGACCGAGAAATTCGCCGCGCTTATAAGCGTCGAACTTAGCAAAAGCGTGGTTCATCTCTATATTTTCGGCATAATAGTCATTGCTGTTTTTAAGACCGAAAGAAATCATTTCTTTGCCGTCAATACCTTCAACGGCTTTTAATGTATTTGCATCATCGCCGTTATAGATAACCGACTTTGTCGCCATATCGGCAAATTTGTGAAATGATTTAATGATATTGTCAAGATTTTTAAAGTACTCCAAATGGTCTTCGTCTACGTTTAGTATTACCGCAACATCGGGATAAAGCTTTAAGAAATGATCCTCAAACTCGCACGCTTCGCAAACCATGTTCTCATTTTTACCGACTCTGCCGCTGCTGTTAATCAGAGGGAGCTTGCCGCCTATAACAGCGGACGGGTCTTTGCCGTTTTCTAAAAGCATTTGTGTTATCATGGACGAAGTAGTGGTCTTGCCGTGTGTTCCGCAAACGCAAATGCAGTTGGAGAACATATCTGTAATCGCCCCGAGCATTTCGGCACGTTCAAAAGTCGGTATACCCGAATTTTTTGCCGCAATAAGCTCCGGGTTGTCTTTTAAAATCGCGGCTGTGTAAACAATCATCTCCGCACCCTTTATGTTCTCTGCCTTTTGACCCACAACAACGGGTATGCCGAGATTTCTTATTCTCGCAAGGGTGTCGCTCTCGTTATTATCCGAGCCGGAGAGCTCATATCCCTGCGAATGTAATATTTCTGCAAGCGGGCACATTCCGGAGCCGCCAATACCTATAAAATGTATTCGTTTTACTTTTTTTAAGAGTTCACTGATAACTGTCACAACAATTACTCCTTTAAATCTATTGTTAATATTATATTTCATCTTATCAAAAAAACAAATAGCTTTAGACTAATTTATCACCCAAAATGTGTAAAGCTCATATTTATGTATTAGGAAAACAAAAAAGAGGGTGAAATAATGAAAAAAATCAAAAAGCTTATTTCTCTCGGCGGAGATAACCGTCAAAATTATATGCTCCGGCGCTTTAAGGAATTCGGCTACGATGCCGAATCTTCAGATACAGTACCCGAAAACATAAATGACTTTGATGCCGTTATTCTTCCGCTGCCCGCGTCATCCGATTCCGTGCACATAAAGGGCACAAACATTAAATTTGATGACCTGTGCGATTGCCTCTTGCCGCAAAAAATTATTTTCACCGGCAAAATCGACGAAACAACCAAAGCGGAATTTTTCAAAAAAGGCATATCGGTATATGACTATTATGCGCGTGAGGAATTTGCTCAAAAGAACGCAGTGCCGACGGCACAGGGTGTATTGACCTTCGTTATGAACCACCTGCCGAAAACGGTGTGTTCGTTAAAAGTAACCGTAATAGGCTACGGAAAAAGCGGAAAGGCCATTTGCAAAATGTTTTCTGCTCTCGGGGCGGAGGTCACATCATGTTCAAGAAAATATCTCAGCGTGGCAACGGCACAGGCGCACTGTCTTAGGAGCTTTCTTTTAAAAGATGCGGCAAAAGCCGCAGAATATTCGGACATTGTGATAAACACGGTGCCCGCAACAATACTCGGCAAAGAATTTATAGACAAAGTGCCGAAAGAAGCAATGCTTATTGATATTTCTTCTCCGCCGTACGGTTTTGACCTAAGCTATGCCGAAAGCGCAGGGCGAAAGGTTTGCATTTTGCCGTCTCTGCCCGGTCACTATGTGCCGGCAACCGCGGGCAGTATAATAGCGGACACAATATTAAATATATTAGAGGAGGCCGGATTGTGAACAAAATAAAACTCGGTTTTGCCGTGTGCGGTTCTTTCTGCACCTTCTCAAAAATAAAAGAAGAAATAAAAAAGCTTGCCGAATCAGATATTTATGACATATACCCTATATTTTCCGAATACGCATACAGCACCGACACCAGATTTTGCAAATCTTCGGATTTTGTAAGTGAAATAGAAGAAATCTGCAAGCGAAAATCCATAAAAAGCATCAAAGAAGCCGAACCGATAGGCCCTAAGAAAATGCTTGATATTTTAGCCGTAGCCCCATGCACCGGTAACACGCTTTCAAAGCTTTCTGCCGGAATAACCGACACCAGTGTAACAATGGCGGTAAAAGCCCATTTAAGGAACGGAAGACCCGTTGTTATAGGCGTATCCACAAATGACGCTCTCGGAACATCGGCGTCCAACATCGGCTGCCTTTTAAGCAGAAAAAACATATACTTTGTGCCGATGAGGCAAGACGACTGTGTAGGAAAGCCGCGCTCGCTTGTCTGCGACTTTTCTAAAATCGGCGAGACATTAAATTTTGCATTAAAGAATGAGCAAATTCAACCGATATTCATTTAAAAGATATAACCGTTTTGAATTTTCAAGGCGGTTATATTGTTTTTAAAGAAAAATTGCGGCTTAAAATCAGCTGTCTCAATCCTTCTTCGTTCTCGGGCAGTTCGTCAACGAAAATGCCCGAGTTCGGTTTGTGCTCACCGTGAAAATCGGAGCCCGAGGTCATAATATAATCAAAATGCTTTGCCCACTCAAAGGCTATATCGTTTCTTGAATCGTGACCGGGGTGACCGTTATGCACCTCAACACCGTCATAGTGACACGGCTCAATAATCGTCATATCGTCTCTGAACGGATGCGCCTGAATTATACTGCAGCCGTGCTCTTTTAAAATCTTGAATCCTTCAAAGGTTTCTTTTTCATGAATATCTTTCATGTCTCTGAGCTTTTCTTCACTCAAGCCGTATATTAAATAATCGTTATCAAACTCGTCAAACCGAAGTTCACAACCGAGATAAACTTTAAATCCGGGATGATTTTCCGCCTCTTTCAATGCGGCTTTGTATCCTTTTAAAAAGCAATCAACTTTTTCTTCCCATGTCGCCTGCGGATTTTCGTTTAAAATTTTTCTCTTAAACGTGTAAGCGTGCAAATGGTCCGAAATAACAAGCCCGTCATAGCCCATAGAAGCATAAAGCTTTACAACCTTTTCTGCAGGCATATGCGCGCAGTTGCTCGTCTCTTGCGTATGGCAATGTGTTTCAATCAAATGTTTCATAAATATCTACCCTTTCAGTTACAAGCAAATTATACACCATTGCTCTTTTTATTTCAACAAATAAAATAAAATTGCCGCCAAACATCAAGACGCGAACGTGCTTTAAAATACTTGACACAATTATTATGATAATATATAATAAATAGGTTAAATCTATTGAAAACGGTGATATTTATGTCAGGACATTCAAAATGGAGCACGATTAAACGTAAAAAAGAAAAAACAGATAACCAAAGAGCTAAGGTTTTCACCAAAATAGGCAGAGAAATTGCTGTTGCCGTTAAAGAAGGCGGAGCAGACCCCACGGTAAACTCAAAGCTCAAAGACGTTATTGCAAAAGCAAAGGCAAACAACGTGCCCAACGATAACATTGAGCGCATCATAAAAAAAGCTGCCGGTGAAGGCAATGCCGACAACTATGAAGAGATAGTATATGAGGGTTACGGCCCTTCGGGAATAGCTGTTATTGTTGAAACACTTACCGATAACAGAAACAGAACCGCAGGCGATATGCGCCATTATTTTGATAAATACGGCGGAAATATGGGTCAGAGCGGCTGCGTTTCTTTCCTCTTCACAAGACAGGGTGTTATCACTGTTGAGGCTGAGGGCATTGACGAAGAAAAGCTTATGGAAGACGCTCTTGAAGCGGGTGCAACAGACTTTCTCACCGATGAGGGAATATTTGATATTCGCACAGAGCCGAACGACCTCGGCGGTGTAAGAGACGACCTTGAGGCAAAGGGCTACACCTTCCTTTCGGCCGAAGTCGAATATGTTCCGTCAACATACACAAAGCTTACAAGTGAGGACGACATCAAAAACATGAGCAAAATGCTCGAAATGTTTGAGGACAACGACGACGTTCAAGCTGTATGGCACAACTGGGAGATGCCCGAAGAAGAATAATTTTAAAGATAAAAAAGCCGACTCTTTGCAGCCGGCTTTTTTATTATGCTTTTATTGAGCTGAACAAACACAACTTACGATATAATGTATGCTGTCGGCACACCGCAAGAATGATATAATAAAAATATGAAAATATATGAAGAGCGATTTGTTTTGCTTGATATTTTACAATATATACTTTCTGCAATTTCAACGGTTCTTTCACTTGTTTTGATTATTATAATTATAAAGCAAAAAATAACAGCTAAAATAAAAACTCGTCACTTCAAACCTATAATCGGTTAAAGCGGCGAGTTTGCTTATAAAAGGGGTTGTGACCAGCAGCCGGTCAGAGCTACTGGTCACAGAGGGGGGATATAATATAAAGATACTAGCGATATTAAACTGTGCTCTCGCACATTGTTCCTTAACGGAACATGTTCATTATAATACCGCCTCTCTATTTTGTCAATACTTTCATAAAAATTTGTTATTATTGCAAAAAACGACACTGTCGGTCAAAATAAACTGTTAATATCGTAAAAATATGTAATAAAACGTTAGTGGGCAAGGTGTTTTTTCGCTATTTTGCTTTATTCTTCTTTATCATATCCACAATTTTTGCGGTTTGAATATCGGAATTTTTCTCAGAAAGAATAAAATCTCTTGCACGTCTCCCCTTTTCCGCACGCTCACATTCACTCATAGATAGCACTTCTTCAAGCTTTTCTCTTAAAGAGTCCGGCGTATTTTTTTCGGCATAAAAGAGATGCTCGTCATACTCGTTCGGAATACCGTCAAGCTTATACATAACTACCGCCGCACCGCTCGCCATATACTCCATCGTTTTTGACGGGAAGCTGTATTTTGTGTACTCACCCTCGTTTGTTCTGGGGTTCACAAGCACTGCTGCCTTTCTTTGAAGAGAGAGAACTTGTGCATGGGTTTGATAGCCCAAAAATTTAATTCTTTTATCTTTCTCTGCCGCAAGCTTTATATCGTTTTCCATTTCACCTGCTCCGCACAGCCAAAGCTCCGCGTCGGCATCTTGAATTTTTTCAAAAGCTTTTAGTAGGTTTTCTATACCGTAGCGATAATTAAGCCTGCCCGTATATAAAATTGCTTTTTCGCGTTTTTTTTCGTTTGTCTCTTTTTCGAGCTCGGAGCTGTATATTCCCTCAATAACTACATAAGGTCTGTCCCCGACATGAAGGGGATTTTTCATATCTTCTGTCAAAAGAACAAAATTATCTACCCTTGAGAGATATTTATACACAAAGCCGTTGTTTATTTTTCTCAGCAGTTTTCTAAGTTTTGAAACACGGCGCATATCATAAAACTCTGGTATATCGGTTATAATCACCGTAACGCTTACGTCTTTAGGCAAACGGTAAGCCGCTTTTAAAAACGGCATATATGCGGTGCTGATTATTATTTCTTTTTCGTCTTTGCAATAATTTTTAAGGTAACGATCGGTATTTTTATAACGGCAAAACTGCTTTATAAAAGGCAAGTTCAAACAGCCGACCTCATGGCACGGTTTGCCGTTATATGACCAATCGCCGCTTTTTAATATAAGCTTTGAAAAAAATCGCGGCCATGTGCCGACAGGCAGTGCGTTAATAACAGAAACATTTTTATCGGTGACATGTGACAGTCCTTTTATTATGCTCCACTGGAATGTACTCGCGGCATTTGATATTGATGCGCCGGACATGGCAATAAGCTCTTCCTCCTGCTCGGGTCTGTAAACAGGTCCCATAAAAATCATTTATTGCCACCTCCGCCTGATTTTCTTTGTGCCAAAAAATCTTTGGCAACGGCAAAAATATTAAAAGCCTTTAAAACGAGCATGTTGTTTCTGCGAATGGATTTGAAGAAAAATCCCGCAATGCAATTTGTTATTATTTGCGTTATTAGAGTTGCCGCAGCAGCGCCGCAAATGCCCCAAAGCTTTATAAAGAAATAGTTCATCACAAGGTTGCACAAAACGCCGATGAGAGCAAGGTGTTTTTCATACTTTTGCTGACCGTTTTGAACAAGCCAAATATTTCTTGCAACGCCGAGATAAGAAAATGCCGCCGACCAAGCAACGACTCTGAGCGCATTTGTCGCAGGCAAATAATGTTCGCCGTAAAGTATGTAGATAATCGGCTTTGCAAAAATCACTATCAATGCCGCAACCGCAAACGAAACGTATATTATGGCGCAGTAAAGCTGAACAAGTCTTTTTTCATAGAGCTTTTTATCTTTTTTAAACAGCGGAATTATAACGGTTCTCGCTGAGTCTATAAGTGCAGACAGCACAAAAGCCCACATGGTATATATAACTATTGCCGCCGAGTAATATCCGACATCCTCTTCATTCATCATTTTGCCTATCATTATTTTATCCATTTGACCGTAAAGAGCAACCATCGTGCCGGAAATTATGTAGTGATAGCTCTTTTTCAAAAACGGAATACCGATTTTAAAAGAAACCGACAAGGGCTGATTTTTGCCGTTATCATGCATATAGGCAATCACAAACATAACGGCAATGACTGCATAATCAACCGCATTTGCAGCGGCGAACCATACAACGCTCTTTTTGAAAATCAAAAGAATTATTTTATAAACGGCAACAACCGTATAGGCGATTATAGAAATTATGCTGGTGGTTTTTGACCTGAGCAAAGATTGATACCAATACTTTATTGTCTCAAAGCTTTGAAAAATAAGGGTTGTGCTGTAAACAAGCGCGACCCACAAAGTAAGAGGTTCACCCGGGTCTATATTTTTTATAAGCAAAGTGACGGTAACAACCGATAAAATACCTGCACATATTCTGCTAAATATTGTTGTGCCGATAAGTTTGCCCTCGCTCTCTCTGTTGCCCATAAGTTCGTTGACGACGGTGTCGTTTGTGCCCAAGGTGCAAAAAGCGGTGAACAGAGAAGTGTAGGAGGCAACATAATTTATAAGCCCGTAGTTTGACGGACCGAGATATCTCGCAGAAAGCATTGACACAACAAGGTTAATCAACATCTGATATACCCTGCCAACAACAATCCACGAGAAATTATTTATAAATTTTGTTTTTAAAAAAGACCTTATATAGCCCATATGGCAACTACCTTTGCTGTCAGTATCATTTTGTAAACCAGTTGTTTTTTATTACCGGCGCTCTTGTGCACGGCTTTTGAATATCAAAATCGTTATCGGGCAATTTTTCGCCGTTTAATATTTTTTGCGATAAATCAAGAAAGCTTTTAGTGGCATATTCGGGATTCCAAAGCTCCGATATGGTTTTATATGCGTTTAAACCGAGCTCACATCTTTGTTTTTTATCCGAAAGCAAAGCTTTTATTGCATCGCCCAATGCCCGCACATCGCCCATTTTATAGATTATGCCGTTCTTTTTATTTTCAATTAAAAACGGAGCCGCACCGACGGCATGGCTGACAACAACGGCACAGCCGCTGTTCATAGCTTCGTTCAGCACCGCGCCCCAGCCCTCGTTAAAATCGCTTGTGAATAAATATATATCGGATTTTTCCATAAGAGCACGAAGCTCTTTAGGGTTTAAAAGTCCGTAAAATTCGGTGCAGCAATCAAGTCCGCTTTTTTTGACAAGTTTTTTTGCTTCGTCCTCTCCCGGTCCGCAGCCGGCAAAAGCAAGCTCAAAAGATAAGCCCTCGTGTTTTAGCTTGGCGCACGCTTCTATAACGTCCTGCACTCTTTTGCAATCAATAAATCTGCCGGACCAAAGTATGAGCGGAATATTCTTTTCTTTTAAAGAAACAAGTTCATTCTCTTTATAACATTTGAGCTCGGGGAAGTAGCCCCATTTAAACGTCTTGTTTTTAAAGCACTTAACTTTTCTGACATCCTGCGCGGTATAAGCGCTGGCGCACAGCATATAAAGACTTTTATATCTGCCGTGATGAAGCCACGCACCCAAAACAGCCTTTGGATATTTATAAAACGGGAGCGGAGTTCTGTACCATCTCTCATGTGCTCTGAATGTAAGTTTATTTTGTGAAAGCCGTTTTTTTATCAGGTCATCACTCGCATTGGCGGTTATGACAACATCGCTTTCATCAATCTTTTTTTGGCATTTTCTTTTTAAATCTTCATTCTCATACGTTTTTAAAAGCCAGGGCATATCGGTATTTTCACCGTCGGCAAACATAAAAGCAAAGCCCTTGTCAAAGCCTTTATTTAAGTTTTCGACAGTCTCAATAAAGCAAAAATCATCACCCAAGAGTTTATAAAACTCTTGAGCAATGAAAAATAAATGATGATTTAAAACGTTTGAAAGATATGTAACCGTCATTTCAGCCTCCGCAAAAAACAAATCACTTGCGCCAAACTGTTTTGTTGACTATGCCTGTGTAGCTTTGAATAATTTTAACAACACGCGTGCTGACATTTTCGTTGGTATAGCAGTCAACAGGCGTACCTAAATCGCCGTTTTTATTCATATCAACGGCTGTATCTATCGCACCGATTATCTGCTCTTTTTCAATGCCTGCAAGCACAAAATTGCCGGCGTCCAAAGCCTCCGGACGTTCGGTGGAAGTTCTTATGCAAACCGACGCCAGGGGTGCGCCTATCGAAAGATAAAAGCTTGATTCCTCCGGGAGCGTTCCGCTGTCGGACACAACGGCAAAAGCGTTCATCTGAAGATTGTTGTAATCAAAAAATCCAAGCGGTTTGTGGCAAATTACTCTTTTGTCAAAAACGAAATTGCGCTTTTCGATATACTTTTTGCTTCTCGGGTGGCATGAATAAAGTATAGGCATATCATATTTTTCGGCAACAGCATTGACCGAATTCATAAGAGAATTAAAATTCTTTTCTGTATCTATATTCTCTTCTCTGTGTGCGGAAAGCACTATATATTTACCCTTTTGTAGAGAGAGACGCGATAAAACATCACTGCTTTTTATTTCGTCAATATGTGCACCCAGCACCTCTGCCATGGGCGATCCGACAACAAATGTGCGCTCTTTCGGCACTCCTGCGGTGTTGAGATAACGCCTTGCGTGCTCCGAATAGCACATATTTACATCCGAGGTGACATCAACAATTCTTCTGTTGCTCTCCTCCGGCAGGCACTCGTCAAAGCATCTGTTGCCCGCCTCCATGTGAAAAATCGGTATATGCAGCCTCTTTGCCGCAATAACACTGAGACATGAGTTTGTGTCGCCGAGAACAAGTACCGCGTCCGGCATAAGCTCTGCCATAAGCTCATAGCTTTTTGAAATTATATTGCCTATGGTCTCACCCAAATTTTTGCCTGCGGAATTGAGGTAATAATTCGGCGCTCTTAGACCCAATTCATCAAAGAAAATTTGATTAAGCTCATAGTCATAGTTCTGACCCGTATGAACAAGAATTTGGTCAAAATATTTATCGCACTTTTTTATAACCTGTGAGAGTCTTATTATTTCGGGTCTTGTCCCGACTATTGTCATAAGACGGAGCTTACTCATTTTTACACCTTCTCAAAAAATGTATCGGGCTTTTCCGAGTTAAATCTTTCATTCGCCCACATAAGCGTAACCAAATCTTCGCTGTCGCTTAAATTTATAATGTTATGAGTGTAACCCGGCAGCATTGCGACAGCCTCTATTTTTTTGCCGGACACTTCAAACTCTATTACTTCATCGCTGCCGATTTTTCTTTGCTGTATAAGTCCGTGACCCGAAACCACAACAAAAAGCTCCCACTTGCTGTTATGCCAGTGCTGTCCCTTTGTAATGCCCGGTTTTGAAATGTTCACACTGAACTGACCGCAATCCTCGGTCTTTAAAATCTCGGTGAAGCTTCCTCTGTCGTCCGTATTCATTTTAAGCACAGTCGACACATCTTCTTTCGGAAGATAAGAAAGAAACGTAGAAAACAGTTTTTTGGCGAACGAGCCGTCAGGGATTTTTGGCATAAGCAATGTGTTTTTATAATCTTTAAAAAGATAAAGCAAATCAACTATTTCGCCCAATGTCGCTTTATGCTCCGTCGGCACTTTATAAAATTCGCCGCTTTTGTTTGCGTTGCCTTTTATTGCCTCAATCATCTCGTCGATAATATCGTCTATATAAACAAGAGTCAGAAGCGTATTGCGGTCATTGACCTTTATAGGCAAGCCGTTTGCTATATTATTGCAAAATGTTGCCACTGCGCTGTTATAGTTCGGTCTGCACCATTTGCCGAACACGTTGGGAAATCTGTATATATAAGCCTTTGCGCCGAATTTATTTTCGTGCTCAAGCAAAACACTTTCCCCTGCTCGTTTGCTGTCGGCATACGGATTTTGAAGAAGAGCCTGGGTTGACGAAGACATCATCACAGGGCAGTTATTGCCGCATTCCTCAAGTGTTTTTATAAGCTCTTCGGTAAAGCCGCAGTTTGTTTTCATAAATTCATCTTCGGTCTTCGGGCGGTTTGCGCCTGCAAGATGAAAAACGAAATCGGCATCACGGCAAAAACTTTTAAGCTCATTAAAGCTATTGTTTTTATCAAATTCAAAAACTTCATCTACACATATGCCGCGTGTTCTGTCTTTGCCGTCTTTAATATTATTAAGCGCACAGACAAGATTTTTGCCTATGAATCCGCCGGAACCCGTAACAAGGATTTTCATTTTTCAATCCCCCTGTGAGGAAAGTTTGTTTTGTATGTATCTGAGTTCGAGCAATTTATCCGCAACTTCATCGGCATTCAGCTGAAGCGTATTGCTGCTGTTGAACTCGGTAAGCGGATTGCGGTGAACATCGCCGTCTTTAAAATATTTATCATAATTCAAATCGCGTCTGTCGCACGGAACACGGAAGAAATCGCCCATATCCTCCGCATGAAAGCTCTCTTTGTTTGTGAGGAGCGTCTCATACATTTTTTCGCCGTGTCTTATGCCTATGATTTTAATTTCATTATCTGCTTTGAATATTTTTTTAACTGCAAGCGCAAGGTCTTCTATTGTGCAGGCAGGAGCTTTTTTAACAAAAATGTCGCCGCCCTCGCCATGCTCAAAAGCGAAAAGGACAAGATCCACCGCTTCCTCCAAAGACATTATAAAACGGGTCATTTTAGGCTCAGTGAGCGTTATGGGATTGCCGTTTTTAATCTGGTCTATCCAAAGAGGAACAACACTGCCGCGGCTGCAAAGAACATTGCCGTATCTTGTGCAGCAAATCATTGTATTGTTCGTGGTACGGCTTTTGGCGGTGACGACTTTCTCCATCATCGCTTTGCTCGTGCCCATTGCATTGACCGGATATGCCGCCTTGTCGGTTGAAAGGCAGACTACTTTTTTAACCGAAAATTCTATTGCGGTGCTGAGGACGTTATCTGTTCCGATAACATTCGTCTTGACAGCCTCCATAGGAAAGAACTCGCACGAGGGCACCTGTTTGAGCGCCGCAGCATGAAAGACATAGTCCACATCATGCATTGCGCTGCGAACCGAATTCACATCTCTTACATCACCTATATAAAATTTGAGTTTGGACGAGTATTCGGGGTACTCAAGCTGATATTTGTGACGCATATCGTCCTGCTTTTTTTCATCTCTTGAAAAAATTCTGATCTCTTTTATATCGGTGGTGATGAATTTTCTCAGCACAGCGTTGCCGAAGCTGCCGGTGCCTCCTGTAATGAGAAGCGTTTTGCCGCTCATTTCAAAGTTCATATACTGCGACTCCTTTCGAGAATTGTCTTCCTTTTTGCAATATCAACGCAATGATAATAAAAGCAATCGGTCATTCCGTTGACAAGTATAAACACAAGGAAAAAGCTTATAAGACCCTCAAGCACAGGCTCAACAAAGAAGTTAAGACTTACACCTATATAGATGAGGATTATCATATATCTTAAACCTGTGTCAAGCATTTTATATTTAAAAAGCCTATATGCATGAATAAACGTTTTAATTGAATACGCAATCATAACGGCAAAAGGAATAATTCCCGATACACGTCCAATATCAAGCCACATGTTATGGCGGTAAAACTCGCCCTGTCCCAATCCTAACGGGTGCTCAAAAACGCCCTTAACGCCCGAAATAAATCCTTCGGTTCTTATTTGGTCAGATTCTTCAAGTCCTTTTCTCTCCATTATTCTTGAGGCGATATTAGTGCCGTTGATTATATCTTTCAATCCGAAAAGATTGTAATAATACACACCGATTCCCGCAACAACTATAAGTAAAATAATGATAATCGCCTTGACCGCACCCGAAACGCCGTGCTTCTCTTTTAAATAAAAGAAAATGCTTATTACAAGCGAAACAGAGAGAATAACAAATTGTGTTCTTGTTGCAAGAATAAACATATACATGACGGATATAACCGTTATCGTCATAAGAACCGCTTTGACTTTTTTTCGTTTTTCAAAGACAAACGAATAAACAATCAGCGAAACAATAAAAGTATTAAGGCAGCCGGAACCTGTTGCAGATTTAAACTCGCCGCTCCAGAAATCCTCAAGCAAATAGCGGCCTGTACCTTGATTTATAAAGAAGTTGAGAGAAACATAAAGCCCAAATCCGAGAGTTAGGGCAAGAATATAGTTTTTATATCTCGTTTGATTTATTTCACATATGTCTTTGTTTGTGCTGAAATCTGTTTCAACGCATGTCCATCCTGTAATGTATGCAAAAACCGGCATTACAATATAGTTTTGTATATGGTCAAAATTTGCACCGGCGCCGACGGTATAGAGAACTCCGAAAATAAGGAGAAGCCATATCTCGCTTTTTTGCAAGTATCCCATAGATATATCGTGCCTTTTATAAAGCTGATAGCCTATAACAATAGCAAAGAAGGCCAGCGTATACGCATAGCCCCATTTAAGTGCGCCGCATGTGAGCAAAAAAAGCAAGGCATATACCACGGTCTTCTCTCCTTTCATCAAAGTTTGATTTTCAGGTCAGTTAATAGCTTCGATTGTCTCTTTGTATTTTTCTTTTGCAATATCAAAACTGTATTTTTCATTATAAAGCTCTTTTGCATTTTCCCCCATATTTTTGCAAAGGCTTTTATCGCCTGCAAGTTTCAGTATTTTATCGGCAAGCTCATCCGAGCAGCCGGGCTCAACGGAAAAGCCTATTTCTTTTTCTGCAGCTTCTTTTGCGAGGAAAGAATCTTTTTCAGCAATTGAAATAACGGGTTTGCCCGCATAAAGATAGCTGTAATATTTGCTCGGAGCACATGTGCCGCACAAGCCGTTTTCAAGTGCGACAACGGCGCATGAAACAGACGACACAACAGATGTAAATTCTTTGGGACTTAATAGATCCCCGACTGTAATATTTTTTAAGTTTTCTTCTTCAACGGTTTTTTCTATCAACGGTTTTTTTGAGCCGTAGCCGACAAGAAGAAAATGTATATTATCGTTATTTTGCAGTTTTTTTGCCGCATCTATAAGCGTCTCAACACTTTGACACACACCCATGTTACCAAGGTATGCCACAACAAATTTGTCATCACTTATTCCGAATTTTTTGTTGAGAGAAAGGCTTTTGTCGCAACTGCCGACAAGCTCTTCGTGAGCCCAATTCGGTATAACGCGAATATTGTCTTCGGCTTTTGTTTTGCGGTTATATCTGAGAAAATTTTTCATCTCGTTCGTTATAGCGACGACTGCGGACGAGCTGACAAAAATTTTTGAATTTATTTTTCTCATTAATTTTGCAATCATACCGTTTGGGGATATGTAATCCATCGCACAGGCGATTTCGGGGTAAACATCATATGATACAAAAATTATATCAACATCATAAAGCTTTTTTGCAAGCAGCGCCGCAACAGGTAAAATCGGAGGGTTTGAATAAACAACAACGCACTTATAGTGCTTTATCTCTTTCATATGCAGGCAAACGCGTAAATTGAAAGAAAGAAAGTTTATAATTCTGCCGAACTTTTTGCTTCTTGAGGCACTGGCATATTTAATACGTTTAACCTCCATACCCGAAACGGTTTCTTTTGACGGTACGGACGGTCCGCTGTAATACTCTTTAGGCTCGCCGCACAGCACGCCGACTGAATAGCCCAAAGATGCAAAGTATGAAGAAATATCATATGTATAGTTTGCAGAAGAGTTATTTGCAGGGTAAAAAACCTGACTGAGAAAAAGAACGTCCTTTTTTTTCACAGTATAATCACCCTTTCTTTAAACTTCAGCAAGATATTAAATTTGCGGTTTTTTGCATTATTTTATCCCATTCGTCATGAGATTTGCGTTTGGCTTTGTTCCAATATGTATATCCGTCTTTTGTGCCGTGAATATCACTGCCCAAAGCAACGACATATCCTTTGTTTACCCAATCTTTAAGGTATGAATATTTTATCTTTTTTGAATAATTTTGAACGTTGAGCTGAAGCAAAACGCCGTAACCGAGCAAGCGTTCCACCGCGCTTTTGCTGTATCTGTCTGCATGAGCCAAAATCAGAGTGATTTTTCCGCGATATTTCATGCAAACATCCTCAACTGTTTTAAAAAGTGACGAAGACCACGCATAAAACGGCATTTCAAACAAAAGCAAATTACTGTTTTGCAAACAGAGTAAATCTATATTTTCAAAATCTTCCATTCCCTCGCAAAAAAGCACCTCTGCACCGAGCAAAATTCGGGGCTCGTCCCCTTTCAGTTCGGCACATAAATTTTCATAGCTACGGCTTCTTTTTTGAAGGAAGCCATCAAGCTCATCCCTATCGGGATAGAAATGAGGAGTTGCACAAACCGTACCGACATTTGCCTCAGAGGCTAACCTAAGCTGTGTAACAGAAGTTTTTACGCTGTCGCTGCCATGGTCGCAGCACGGCAATATGTGAGAATGAAAATCAATATCCGTATTTGCCATAGTTGCTGTAGTATGATTTATAATACTTTGAATAATAGTAGTTTTTATAGTCGTATCTGTATCGGCGGTAGTTGCTCGTCTTGATATTGAGAGCATTCAGCATTACGCCGCAGATATTGCCGCCTGCAAGCTCAAGAGATTTGAGTGAAGCGAGCATTTCATTGTTTGTTGTTCTGCCGGAGCGGACAACAAGCACCGTACCGTCAACGACACGCGAAAGAATCTGTGCGTCTGCAACAGCATTGATGGGAGGAGTATCTATGATTACATAGTCATATTTTTTCTTTGCGGTTTCAATTATCTTTGTCATGTTGACAGAAGAGAGAAGCTCAGAGGGGTTTGGCGGTATTTTGCCCGCGCAGATAATAGAAAGAGGAAGATCGCTTGTTTCGAAAACCTGGCAGGAATCCATATTTGCCAAAAGGTCGCTGAGACCCGTAGCATTATCTAATTTAAAAAACCTGTTTATGGTGGGCTTTCTCATGTCTGCGTCAATCAGCAAGGTCTTTTTGCCGAGCATTGCAAAGCTGATGGCGAGGTTGGCGGCGGTTGTGCTCTTACCTTCATCAAGAGTGGAACTTGTTATTTCAAAAACTCGGCAGGAATTTGTGCCGTCGGCACACAGGCTAAACATAAGATTTGTGCGAAGCTTAACATATGCCTCTTTAAGAGCAAATGAGCTTTTTTTGTTTAAGATGTTTACTCTAAGTTCGCCTTTCGGCGCATCATCTTTTTTTCTTTTTAAAGACAGAGATTTCATATGCCTAAATTCTCCTCCTTATTTATCTTCCACTCATCTATTTTGCCTTCGTCGGTACTATCTTCGGGTACTACACTGAGGATTGTTACACCGGCTATCTTTTCAATATCTTCTGCAACATATATAACCGAATTTGAAAGGGACTTGAATATTATGAACGCGGCGCTTACCAAAAGCCCTGCCGCGAAAGCATATACACAGCTGAGCACTATATTGGGCGATACGGGATTTTCGCCTACCTCTGCGGTGTCAACAACTTCAACAGAACCTGCCTTTGCGATTCTTATAATCTCTTTGGGTGCTACCTTTGCAAAAGCAGAAGCAATTCTGTAAGCCTCATATTTATCTGCCGCGGTTACGTTGACCTTTAAGAGCTGAGTTTCGTTAAGAACAGAAACTTCAACATACTTGGCAAGCTCGTCTCTTGTGAGCTTATAGCCTTTTTCATCGGAATTAACTTCTTTAAGCACAGAATCATAGACCGCGTTGCTCTGTATGATAAGGCTGTAAGTCTCTGCAAGGCTCTCTGCCGCAAGAAGGTCGTTGTTGTTAACCGTGCCGATTGTTACGCCGTTTTGCGGATTGTTGACAACATAAAGAGTGGTGAACGACTCGTATTTCGGAGTTACCAAAAACTTTGTGATACCGAAAACCACCGCACTCACAACCAGAGCCGATATCAGCAGGACAAAAATGTTCTCATACAATATTTTCAGAACGTCCGAAAACTTTAATTCTCTCTGCGGAATTATATCTTTTTCGTTTGCGACATTGCCGCTGTCCACTAAATCTTTCATAACATTCTCCATATATAAAATTCTTTATATTATGTAAACCATATAATACATCTCGTAGTAGTATACCATATATCTTAATATAAAATCAACACAGAAAATACATTTGTCAAATAATTGTATTTTTTCACAGAATTTATATCGTAATTGTTAATAATTTAGACATAATTCTTAATTTTTCTTTAAGCAAATATTGCTGTAATTATTGATTTTTTGTCTGAATGTGTTATACTTAATCCTGTATAAGTGGAAAATTGTCTCTTGATTTTCCATATAAAAAAAGAAGGATGGTAATGTTTATGAAAACCGAGAAGAAACATAACGTTTTCAAAGCAACACTCTGCGCACTTATTATAGTGTGCATGCTCCTTTCCCTAATGCCCATACAGGCCTTTGCGTCTTCGGAATTGCCGAACAACATATCCGTCGGCACAGAAGACATCGGCGCACAATATGCTGCGGGTGCATTTAAAGGTAAATGGGCTTACAAAAAATTCTTAACAACAAAAACAGTGGAGTATACAGACGCCGAAACATTTTTGGCGGCAATGGAGAGTGCCAACAAAGGCACATTCATGATATATAATGATTATACTCTTCACAGGAACGCAACCGTTCCCTCGGGAGTAACTCTTCTTCTCCCCTACAATGCGAGCGAAACCACCGGCAAAGCCGAAGGCAACAAAAACAATGCCGGCATTCGTGAATCCTGGGCGGATGAGAGCAGATACCTTTATATGACTATGACAATTCCGCAGGGCAAAACACTTACGGTCAACGGAACATTCACCGTCGGCGGCATTACCGGTTACCCCGATCAGTCATCGCAGGGTCACACATCGGGTGCTTATTCACAGGCTGTATGTGAGGGTGCAATTACCGTCAACGGCACAATGAACACCTACGGCCTTGTCAAAGGCGGCGGAACGGTTACGCTCAATAACAAAAGTACACTCAACCTTCCTTTCCTTATAAATGACTTTGACGGCGGAACAAACACGCAGGCTCTTTATGACGATGGTGTTTTTCCGTTTAACCAATATGCTGTTAACAACGTTCAGGCAAAATGCGTAATGAATTACGGCTGTACCGTTATCGGCAAAGCCAAGCTTTATTTCCACACACTTGACCAGTTTACCGATACGGATATAACCTTGGTCGGTGCAAGCGAGGGTGCGCTTCAGATGTCCTCCGGCTCTGTAATCACCGCAACTTATGACGCAAGTAAAACAGTCCCCATAAAATTCGGAACAAACGACCTTTCGGACTTTGGAAAAATGACTTTAACAACCAAAGGAAACGTCAAAGCCGGAAATGTAAAAATCAAATATTCGATTTATTCGTTTGACTCCTCTACATATGACCTCGGTATTCCATATGTTTTTGACTTTGTTATAGAAAGCGGCGCACTCACCGTTCCATATCTTTACAGAGTTATGCCCGGTTGTAACATTACGGTAAAAAGCGGTGCAATACTCAGTGTCACCGGCAAATTGCAGGTTGTTGACGGCTGGGAACAAAAGTCTTTGGCGACAAAACGCTATCCTTCTTCCGCACAAATGAAATCGGCAGGATTTTCACAGTCCGCGGATTTGATTGTAAACGGTACGCTCTCTGTCGGCTCGGGCGCGACATTCACAGGCATAGTTCAAACTTCGGAGCCCGGCAATTCAAGAATTGTACTTAATTCTTCCGCTAAGCTTTCAGGCTCATTCAAGAGCGGCACCGATAAAAGCGCTGTCAGCTATTCTCACAGTGCCAAAGCAATGATAAACGGTACTTTCACCGACCTTGTTGCAGGAAAGACTTATTTCGGCAATAGTGATGAAAGCTGGGTTCTGCCGTCATATACAATGAATGTTGCAGGCACAGATACCACCATAACCATAAATCAGGCAAAAATCGGTTCATGGTCTTTGCATAAATATGTAAAATTATCGGTAACCGACCCGACCTGCACCGAAAAAGGATATACAACATATAAATGCAGCGACTGCGGAGATACATACAAAGCGGATTTTGTTGACGCGCTCGGTCATGATTACAATACAAGCGGCAAGGTTGAACCGACGTGCACCGAAAAAGGATATGATATGCACGTCTGCTCAAGATGCGGCGACATATATAAAGATAACTTTGTTGACGCTCTCGGACATACGGTAGTTGTTGACCAGGCAGTTGCTCCCGACTGCACACACACAGGACTTACAGAGGGTTCACATTGCTCGGTATGTAACGAAGTTCTCAAAGCACAGGAAACTGTTCCCGCAACGGGACACAGTTACAACAAAGTAGTTACTGCTCCGACCTGCACCGAAAAAGGTTATACAACATATACTTGCTCCGTATGTGGAGACACATATGTTGCAGATTACGTTGACGCACTCGGTCACACTGTAGTTGTTGACCCGGCAGTTGCTCCTGATTGCACACACACAGGACTTACAGAGGGTTCGCATTGTTCGGTATGTAATATAGTTCTCAAAGCACAGGAAACCGTGCCCGCAACGGGTCACAAATACGATAAAGTAGTTACTGCTCCGACCTGCACAGAAAAGGGTTATACAACATATACCTGCTCCGTTTGCGGTGATTCGTATGTTGCAGATTACGTTGACGCTCTCGGACACAGCTATTCCGAGGCCGAATTTGTTTGGACAGAAGACAGCAGTGCGGAATACGGATGGACTGTAACAGCAGCTAAAACCTGCGCTAATTGCAGTGACAAGCTTATCGCCGAGGTTACAATAACAAGAACATCTTATAAAGAACTTGTTGCCTCCGCAGTGTTTACGGACGGCAGCACGGCAAGCGATACCAAGATTATCTGCGACGATATAACTCTCGCAGTAATAAACGGTTCGGGCGCTGTAATCACAAATGATAAGTTCATTTACGGCCTTGCCGCAGGGCTTGATTCGATTGATGGTTATGTTGCCGCTTCTGCCGACGGCTGCGAAGTTAAAGTAACCAAATCCGGCGATAAAATCGGCACAGGCACGCTTGTTGAGATTTATAAAGACGGTTATCTTGTTGACACATACACGGTTGTTATCTTCGGCGACGTTGACGGTGACGGCTGGTATGACGCACAGGACGCATATATCGTATCGCTCATAACCAACGGACTTCTCACCCGTGAGCAAACAGGCGAAGCAAAATATCTTGCGGCGGACTGCAACCACGACGGCGTGATTGACGGTGCCGATATAGAAATTCTCCAAAATGCCGGTCTTTTGCTGGGCGACGTTGACCAAAGTAAATCCCGGGAGGAGCTTCAGAGCGATTCCGCATATGAGAAATACAGTTCTCTTATAGAGCAATCTCCGGATGACGCAGGACAAGACGACCCGTCTTTTGATAATTCGGTTTTCGTATATTTTTATAAGCTTATTGCGAAAATCGTAAAATATATAGTATCCCTTATCCCCGAATTGCTTTAAAAGGAGCGAAAAATAATGAAAAGCAAACTTTTAAAGAACATTGTTTCAGTTCTGCTTTGTTTGCTGATTGTGCTCGGTTCCGGCATTGCGGCATTTGCCGCCGCGCCGATTCCAAGCAGTATGTCACAAATATCGGACATTGAGACAATGCTCGCACCCGGCGTAGTTCAAAACGAAAAAACCGTATATGACAAAGACAACAACAGAGTTGTCTACTATACGGTTACGGCAGATATTGCAAACTATGATACCGTCGACGTATACTGCAACTACAAAGGCAACCAAAACACCACTCTCGGTATGTCAACCTTAAAAGAGCAGGTTGCAGCCGCAGAAGCAAATCACAAAGGCGAAAACTACCGTGTTGTTGCCGCCGAAAACGCATCTTATTACAACATGACAAACGGCAAGCCCATGGGCGCGTTTATTATGAGAGGCAATGATGTTACCACAACCGACCCCAAGGCTGAAGGCCGCGGCGACAAATGGCCGTTCTTTGCAATCAAAAAAGACGGCACACCCATGATAGGTTACCCCGGAGACTACTCTAAATATAAAGATTCTCTTCAGGAAGCAATCGGCGGTCATTATGTAATTGTAAAAGACGGCAAGAATGTTACGGCTGACCCGACAATTCCCGGCGGCGTTCCCGAGAACTCATCTCTTTCAAAAAAATACCCGCGTTCAACCGTAGGTATAACCGCCGACGGAAAAATTGTTATGATGGTTGCGGACGGTTTGCAGTCTCCATACTCGGCAGGTCTTACGTTTGAAGAACAGGCTGACGTAATGATTTCTATGGGTTGCGTCGTAGCACTTGAACTTGACGGCGGCGGCTCGGCAACTTACGGCAGCACCCCTGCCGGAAGTGACGAATTTCAGGTTCTTAACCGCCCTGTAGACGGCAGCGACCGTTCCATTGCAAACTCTCTTATGATTGTTTCAACAGCGGCGGCAACAGGTGAACTTGACAAAGCAATTATCAGCTCCGATTATAGCTGCCTTACACCTAACTCAACCGTAACCTTGTCTGCCAAAGGCGTAGACGCTTACGGCTACCCGGTAGACTTGCCGGACGGCTGCTATTATCAGCTTGCCGACTCATCTTACGGTATTGTATCCGGCAATAAATTCACAGCCGAAAGCAAAACAGGTACGGCAACGGTAAACATGATTCATAACGGCAAAATTTTGGGTTCAATAGATCTTCACATAGGTTACCCCAATGAATTATTCTTTACCAAAACTTCAATGTCGGTTCTCTACGGTTCGAGCACTCCCCTACCGCTGATGGCATACACCAACGGTGCTTTGACGGCAATAAACGGTGACGACCTTATCACTCTTGCAGGTGATATTGAATCACTTGAGGATCACCCGGAGCTTTACGGATATGTTGAGGGCATGAACTACATTGCTCCGCAGGAAAGCTGCGGCATAAGAGAAACCGACCTTTATGCTATGTTTGCATGGGATGAAGAAGGCACAAGTATTGTACAGACAAAAGTAAATTTTCATAAATCAACCGAAACTACTTTTGACTTTGAAAACGCGATGGGCAAAAACGATGAAATTGCATGGAACAGAGAAATCACAAACACAACAACCGATGATAACTCCGGCTACTTCATCACTAATCCAAACGAAGATGTTATAGTCCATTATAATTTTGCTATGGATATGCGCGAGCTGAAGCTGCCCAATGAGCTCCAGCCGCTTTGGGACGCATTCGGAGAAAACCTCGGCGGTCAGGTTTGGGGTGCTTTCTTGAAGCTTGCAAATAAAATCGACCCAAAATCAAACATAACCATAACACTCAAATTTAATCAAAATCTTGAAATTTTGGATATGAGCGATCTTTCGTTCAGCTGCGAAATGTTCACTCTTGACAAAGAAAACATTAAAATAGATTCATCTACCAATACTTTGACGCTCCCCTTTAAGTGGAACGCCGATTATATTGACTCGCTGATGATAGACGGCATGATGAAACCGACCGATATTAACCCCATCGGTGTATTCTCGGGAATAAGAGCAAAGCTTAAATACAGCACAACATTCGACAGCAACAATTCGGTTGGGCTCGGACTTTCGGGTTCGCTTTCATATTCAATGATAGCGATAAGCACAAGTGCATATAATGCCGCCGAAAAGAATTCGCTGGCTCAATATCAATATGTTGACCCGAATAACAGCAACCGTAAGGGTATAAAATTTGACTCTGTTTATTCGAGTTTTGCAGACAGATTTACGCTCTATAAAATCATCAAAGACGGCTGGGACGGCAATTCATATTATATAAACGGCGTTGCGGTCAAGGGTATGCAGCTTATAGACGATTACTACTACGACTTTGGCGACTACGGCGTTACAGACGGCAAATACACCGGCTTTTATAAATTTGACGACGGTTGGAGATACCTCATCGCCGGAAAAATTTCAACAGGATGGCAGTATATTGACGATTCATATTACTGGTTTGACTCAAACGGTTTGCCCTATAACGAAGCAAAATCGGGTAAATGGTATGTATTTTCTGAATACTATACATTCACCGAAAAGGGAAAACTCGTCAGCGGTATATGGACGAAAAGTCCGTCAAGCGGAATAACATTCTATTATTACGGCCCCAACTATTATCAAAACACATGGGCAACTATTGACGGATATAAATATTATTTCTATCCCAACGGAACACATGCCACGGGATTCCAAGCAATAGAGCCTGCACGCGGCAACGGCTATCACCTTTACCATTTTGATTCTTCGGGTAAACTGATAGAAGAAATAACACAGGAAGGTCTCTATTACACAGGCGAAAAATATTATTATCTTGATAACGGCATATGCCGCAGAGGTCTCGCTCAGGTAGGAAATGATTTTTATTACTTCAGCTCATCCGCAAACTTTGCAGCTGTAAGCGGTAAGGTTTGGGTATCTAACACCAACGGACTTAATTTTAAGCAAAAGTATTATAATTTTGACACAGAAACATATAAGCTTATCCACAGCTATTCCGCTGTTGTTACGGCGCCAAGCTGCCAAAACGAGGGTTACACAACCTACACCTGCTCCGATTGCGGTTATTCTTATAAAGACAATTTTGTTCCGAAAAGTCACGTTGCGGCGGATGCGGGCACGGTAACCGCCCCTACCTGCACGGAAAAGGGATATACAACATATACCTGCTCTAAGTGCGGCGAAACATACAAAGCAGATTATGTTGACGCACTCGGTCATACGGTAGTTGTTGACCCGGCTGTTGCTCCCGACTGTACACATACAGGTCTTACAGAAGGTTCGCATTGCTCGGTATGTAACGAAGTTCTCAAAGCACAGGAAACAGTTCCCGCAACAGGACACACGGTAGTTATTGACCCCGCCGTTATTCCTGACTGCACACATACAGGACTTTCTGAGGGTGCACATTGCTCTGTTTGCGGTGATGTACTTAAGGAACAAGAGGTTCTTCCGGCTAAAAACCACAGCTATAAAAAATCAGTTACAGAACCGACCTGCACAGAAAAAGGTTATACAACATATACTTGCTCCGTTTGCGGTGATTCGTATGTTGCAGATTACGTTGACGCACTCGGTCATAAATATAATGCAGTTGTAACTAAACCGACCTGCACAGAAAAAGGCTACACAACATATACTTGCTCCGTTTGCGGTGACACTTATGTTGCGGATTATGTTGACGCACTCGGTCATACGGTAGTTGTTGACCCGGCTGTTGCTCCCGACTGTACACATACAGGACTTACAGAGGGTTCGCATTGCTCGGTATGTAATGAAGTTCTCAAAGCACAGGAAACCGTGCCCGCAACGGGACATAGTTACAACAAAGTAGTCACAGAACCTACTTGCACAGAAAAAGGCTACACAACATACACCTGCTCCGTATGCGGTGACACTTATGTTGCAGATTACGTTGACGCTCTCGGTCATAAATATAATGCAGTTGTAACTAAACCGACCTGCACAGAAAAAGGCTACACAACATATACTTGCTCCGTTTGCGGTGACACTTATGTTGCGGATTATGTTGACGCACTCGGTCATACGGTAGTTGTTGACCCGGCTGTTGCTCCCGACTGTACACATACAGGTCTTACAGAAGGTTCGCATTGCTCGGTATGTAACGAAGTTCTCAAAGCACAGGAAACAGTTCCCGCAACGGGACACAGTTACAACAAAGTAGTTACAGAACCGACCTGCACAGAAAAAGGCTATACAACATATACTTGCTCCGTTTGCGGTGATTCATATGTTGCGGACTACGTTGACGCACTCGGTCATACGGTAGTTGTTGACCCGGCTGTTGCTCCTGATTGTACACACACAGGACTTACAGAGGGTTCGCATTGCTCGGTATGTAACGAAGTTCTCAAAGCACAGGAAACCGTGCCTGCAACGGGACACAGTTACAACAAAGTAGTCACAGAACCTACTTGCACAGAAAAAGGTTACACAACATATACTTGCTCCGTTTGCGGTGATTCGTATGTTGCGGATTACGTTGACGCTCTCGGACACAGCTATTCCGAAGCGGAATTTGTATGGACAGAAGACAGCAGTGCTGAATACGGATGGACTGTAACAGTAGCTAAAACCTGCGCTAATTGCAGCGACAAGCTTATCGCCGAAGTTACAATAACAAGAACATCTTATAAAGAACTTGTTGCCTCCGCAGTGTTTATGGACGGCAGCACGGCAAGCGATACCAAGATTATCTGCGACGATATAACTCTCGCAGTAATAAACGGTTCGGGCGCTGTAATCACAAATGATAAGTTCATTTACGGCCTTGCCGCAGGGCTTGATTCGATTGATGGTTATGTTGCCGCTTCTGCCGACGGCTGCGAAGTTAAAGTAACCAAATCCGGCGATAAAATCGGCACAGGCACGCTTGTTGAGATTTATAAAGACGGTTATCTTGTTGACACATACACGGTTGTTATCTTCGGCGACGTTGACGGTGACGGCTGGTATGACGCGCAGGATGCATTCATTGTTTCATTGATTGCAAACGGTCTTCTCACCCGTGAGCAAACAGGCGAAGCAAAATATCTCGCTGCCGACTGCAACCACGACGGCGAAATAAACGCAAGCGATGTTGAAATTCTCCAAAATGCAGGTCTTTTGCTGAGCGACGTTGACCAAAGCAAATCTCAGGAAGAGCTCGAGACCGATTCGGCTTATGAAGAATATTCAGAGCTCGTAAATCAGCTTTCAACCAACGAAGATGAACCGAATAAAACAGATTCTATATTTGCGGTAATTAATTTGTTGATAGCGTTCATTGTTAAGCTGCTTAAAAATCTTTCTTCTTTGATTAAGCAGTTCTAAAACTTAACACACGGCAAAAAATCCCATCAATGCAAAAGTGTTGATGGGATTTTTAAATTTCTACTTTTATTCTACCTCTGTTTTGTTGCAAAAAATTGCAGTAATTGCTATAATTTTTACGAGGTGAGGCAATGGATTACTATAAATTCGGAAATCTAATTTGCAGTATGCGGGAATCGCACAACTTAACACAAAAAGAATTTGCTGATATTCTCGGTGTATCCGACAAAGCCGTTTCTAAATGGGAAAACGGTCAGGCTCTGCCGAGAATGGAAACTTTAGAAAAAATTGCGGATATACTCGGAACTTCTGTCGAAGAGATTATTGTTTTGAGCAAAGAAAATGTGAAAAGAGTTTTAATTGTTAATTCATTCGGATCATTACTCAATATTAAAATTGACGATGAAATAATAACGCTTAAAACCTTTGAAAATAAATGGGCTTTAATCGATTTAACAAAATCCGAGCATGCGGTAACCGTATACGGCGAAATGAATTTAGAAGATATTATCGACGAAACAAAAGAATCAGACAATTTATTTGTGCAAAAAAGCATTAAGTCTGTTGCAAAATGGGCAACGAAAAAAATCAATAAGTTTGTAGTCAGAACCAAATGCCAATACATACTTACTGATATTCGAGACTGTGAAAAAATCGAAGTAGAAAATGAAGTGTTTTCTGATGAAGATGTATTCGGCATAATAGAAAGTCCCATCTTTACTTATCCAAAGCTAAATTGCAGCTGCAAAGTAAAATTGTCTCATGCGGAGTGTGTTAACAAAGCAGAGGTTTATTCGAGCTTTAAAAGATATAATCTTATAGGTGATGCTTTGCTTTCTATTCCGTCGGCGCTGATATTCTATCCGTTTAAAAAGCTATATATTAAACGGATTTTAAAACCAAGTATACTAAAAAAGTATATTTTAAAATCAGACTACTTTATAGAAAAAGAAAATTCGTACGACAGTAAATCAAATCACCCGATAATTAAAGCAATATGCTCTTTGTTTTTATGCATAATTTTATTCATAGGAATAAAAAACGGCTACGATATTATCAATGTCGAATTTAAAAAACCGTATCTTATTTCATCGGATTTCAGCATGATTACCTACGGCAAAGAAAAATATGTCAGAATTGACGAACTGCCCAAAGATGCGATTGCAGAAATGACCTTGGGCACAGAATGCTGGTTTAATGCAAGGATAGACGGTTTGTCAAAAATCGAACAGTATCACGGCAGCAACAAAGTCTGTGAATATAAAGATAAAGAAAACCGCACTTATCTTTGGCTTATAAGAGACTATGATGATTCATCCATTAACATTGAAACCGGAGAGTTTAAAGATTACAACGATTTCTCTGAACATTACGTTTATATTTTGCAGAATTGATATTAAAAAAGAAGTGATGCGCTCACTTCTTTTTTTATTTCTTCTTTTTCGGCAGCGGTGTTACTTCCTCCAGAACAGGAATTAAACTACTTAGCAAACCGGTATTTTCTACGTCTAAAATGTAACATTCTTTGGCTCCGTCATATGGGTAACCGCAATCGGCGGCACACATCAAATTTTCTATTTGCGGCAGTTTTTTAACATAAACCGTGTTGTCGCAGACCGTAAAAATCGGTTTATCGTTTATATAAACCATATATTCGCCGAACATTTTTCTGCTGCGAACCGCGCCGAAATCCTTGATTTTTTCGCATACAAACTCTATATATTCACTTGATGTTGCCATTATTGTCTCCTTTATCTTTACGGGTGAGTAATATTCACCGGTTTTTCAGCGAAATCTTTTTTTACCGACCATCCGAAATTTTCCGCTTCTTTTTTATAATTTAAGAAAGAATGTTTTATGGGAAAGCCGAGGATTTCTTCAGACCTTTCAAAAGTTATCTGTATTTCTTTTTGCGGAATACATTGAACATATCGCCACAGTTTATCATATTTGCTCATTACTGTCACCTGTTTTCTTTGCTCTTTTCGGCCGCGTCAATTATCAGCGCAAACGCACCGTAAAGCACCCCGGCAACCGCCCAAAATATCCAACTGTATTTTATTTGACCGTTGCCGTACGGCGAATATGTATATATCATCACCACAGCGGTAACAATCAGCCAATAAACCGTGCTTAACGTGCTTTTAATATGCTTTCTTGATTTTTTCTCGGGTGAATAATCCCCCTGCTTCAAAAGCCTTTCAATAGCGGAATTATATGTGCCGACGTAAACAAACACCGCACAGCCGACCGATACCGCCAAAAGCAAAATACAAAGTGCCGATATATAGAAAATATCGCTTTTGTCAAAGCACAATGCCAAAAACAGCGGCAAAACAGAAACAATGCACATAACAACACCGACTATGTTAAATCTGCTGTATTTATCGCTGAATTCATCTTTGCACTTTTGAACTTCTTTCGCTGCCTCGGATAAAAGATTAAATTTTTCCTCTTCTAAAAATTTATAATTCTTTGATTTTGAAGAGCATTTTAAAAATATCGAAACTGCCGCGGCAACAATAACAAGCAAAGTGCTAAGACCTATGCCGGCCGCCGCGTTCTCTGAAATCTTAACATAATCCGTTTCACTCAAGCCCGCCAAAATAAGAAGTGTAATCGGTGATATAATACACATTGCGGTTGCAAGTGCTGTTTTTGGAGCGGCAGATTTTCTCAATGCCAAATATTCCTTTGCGTGTGCCGCATCAACTGTACGAGACGAAGGCTTTTCTTCATTTATCGCTGCCGAATCCTGCACGCCGTCCTTTAACAGATAATCGGTTGTAACAGAAAACAATTCGCTCATCTGAATTATTTTGCTCAAATCCGGCTGTGACTGTGCACTCTCCCATTTTGAAACGGATTGCCTTGTAACGCCGAGGCGTTCGGCAATCTCCTCTTGAGACCAACCGTTCTTTTTTCTAAGGCTGATTATTTTATCCGAAAAATTCATTGTTCTTCCTCCGAAAAAGCTTTTATTTGAATAAATTTTATAATATTTTGCGGTTGCGTTCAATAAATCTTACCGTATAATTTGTCAACCGACGGTTGCGAATCGAAAATATTTTATAAAATGTTTTCATCACAAAATTTTTGAAATTTCTTTTCGCTTAAAATTTCGTGGGTTACAAATTCACCGTTATAAAACATCGTGAAAGATGTATGTGCCGTCGGAGCTTCTTTTGCCGAGTCAGCAGAAGTTATTTTAATTGCCTGAAACACCGCTTTGTTTTTCTCTGCAATATCTTTTAATAGCGGTATGTATTTTGCGTTGAACGGACACTGTGCCGTATAGTAAATGACTACACCGCTTTTATTGATATGCGGTTTCTTGGCGCATGGCAAAAAGCACGGCTTTTCTGCATCGTTTTCAAAAGGCAAATATAAAAGCTCAAAATACGGTTCGGCACAATCGGCGGTGATAAAATCTTTATAAGCAAGGTATTTAGGGTCGCTTAAAAAAGACAGTTTCTTTTTTGACGAAATTACGCAAATACCCTTTTTGCCGTTTTGCCTGCTGTCTTCAATACACGCAGAGAGGAGCTCGTTTGCATATCCGTTGCCTTTAAGACTGCCGGATACCCAAAAGCAGTTTATAAAATTATATCCGTCCGCTTTTATCGGCTGCCAGGCATTCTCGGCAGGCATATATTCAATAAAGCATTTTCCGCGTGCGTCAGCTTTTAAAAACACAAGCCCTTTTGCAAGATTTTCTCTTATCCACTCTTTTTTTGAGCAAACCTGCGGGTCGTTATTTTTTGAAATAGCACAGCAGATATGTTCCGACTCTAAATTATTTTCATCTATTTTTATATACTCCATAAAACGTCCTCCTTTTATAAAACGCATGTTTTATAACCCGTGTTTTGATTATACAGTCATCAAAGTCATTTGTCAACACACTGTTTTTATAATATGGGACACTGATTTACAAATATTTGTATTTAAAACACTTGAAACACATAATTTGTTTATGCTATAATACAGGGCGAGTTATTAAATAAGGAGTTATTGAAATGAACGTTTATGATTTTGACGAGACCATCTTCACAGGTGACAGTGAAGACCGCTTTTTTACCTTTATGTTTGCTAAAAAGGGATTTCGCCATTACAAGATCAATTTTAAGTTTTTTGATCTTCTGCACAAAATGCACATTATAACAAAAACAAGAAGCCGTGAGCATCAGTATGCTTTTCTTAAAAAAATAGATGATCTTGACGCAACACTCAACGCATATTGGGATGAGGTCGGCAAATACATGAAGCCATGGTATAACGATGTTAAACGTGACGACGATATAATCGCAAGCGGTACTCCCCGCTTTTTGCTCGGACCTATCATGAAGAAGCTCGGCCTTACAAACCTTGTTGCAACCGAGATGGACCCTCACACCGGCAAGATTGACGGTGATTTTGCCGTAGGTGAATTTAAAATAGTCAACTTTAAATCACAATTCGGTCTTGACTGTATAGATAAGTTTTATTCCGACGCATACTCTGATCATTACCTTGCAGAGCACGCAAAAGAGGCTTATGTTGTGCATGATGACGACCAGATAACAGAGTGGAACGAATACTTTAAAGCTCACCCCGAAAAAATGAAATAATTACAATTAAAGCTTGCCGTTTGGCAAGCTTTTTTAATCATTATGTTAAACTGCCGCAAGAGAGTTGTTTCTCTTGCGGCAGTTTTGATATTTAAAATACTTCTTTTATAAGCTCAAACGGCTCTGCTTTATCCATTTCTACGGGTTTTAATCTGAAAGTAAAGTTTACGTCTTTTTCACTGAAGTGATATTGTTCGGACGCTATCGGCCCGCATGAGCCGGAGCCTATGCCCTCTTGCTTATAATCAAGACAAACTACGGTCTCGTCTTTGGGAACAAGCTCATAATCATGTTTTGTATCTGTGAGCATTTGCGGTGTGAAATGCGAAGCATTGACATAGAAAGAATCTATTCCGTAGCCGCACATAAACATACCGTACCCGTATTCTTCGCCAACGATTGACCACTTTGTGCCAAAGTGAGATGAATTCTCCTGAGGTCTTACATAATGCTCAAAGTTTTTGCTCGCAGATGAAACATAACGGTCCATAAGAGCGGCTCTGTGCTTGTCACAGTAGCTTTCCATCGGTCCCATGCCGAAATATTCAAACTTTTCGTTTTCTTTCGGCATTTCAAACATAAGACCTATTCTCGGCGTATATTCTTTTGAATTAAGCTTGCCGTTGATGTTTATGAGCAAATCACCTGTTGCCTGTATAATATAAGTTATTTTGGCTCTGAGAACAGGTGCAATAATAGGTGCAGAGAACGAAACATCCGCAACTATCGCAACGCCGCTGTCGCTCTTTGCTATGTCAACCTTATAAGTTTTTTGAGTCGGATTTTCAAAACCTTCTTCAATCCACTTTTGGCGGTGCGGTGAGTCATTGTCGGTGGGTGCTCTCCACATATTCATTTTTATCGGAGAAGCGAGCATCTCGCGGTTTTTGAAAGTAATTGTGTCAAGCAAGCCAAAATATTTATCAAAGCGATATACGCTGTCGCCCGCATTGACGGTTATAAAGCGTTCATCTTCAACTGTGGTAATTCCGTCTGCCTGCTTTTTAATTTTATCTTCCTGAGATGTCTCAAGCTCAAACTGCTCTGTGCCGCACTCATAACCTGCCGGTGCCCACGGTGTTTCTTTTGCGTTAAAATAATGAAGAGTGAGGTATGCCGAGCCGTAAAGCGAAAGCTCTTTTGAATTAAAAAGTGCAAATTTTTGAGTTGTTCTCGGCATAACCATAAGTCCCGAGATTTCGCCTGCGGCTATCTGCTCGCCGTTGCACTTAATATCCCATTTAAGACCTATATCGTCAAGACCCTTAAAGTAGTTTTTATTAAACACCTTAATATTGCCTTTGCCGTCATATTTCGCCTCAAAGGGCTGATAGAGCTTTTTAGCCTCATAGAAGCCCGTGTGCGGTGTACGGTCAGGATATACAAGACCGTCAACACAGAAGTTCGCGTCATTCGGAGTATCGCCGAAATCGCCGCCGTAATAATATTTATATCCGCCTTTTCCGTCCGGTACGGCAACTGAATGGTCGGTATATTCCCAAATACATCCGCCGACAAAATTGTCGTTAGCTTCTATTACATCCCAATATTCCTGAAGATTTCCGGGTCCGTTGCCCATTGCGTGGCAATATTCACAAAGGAAGAAAGGCTTTTTCTTAACCTCTTTCATCTGTGCAACGCATTCATCGGGTGATGGATACATACGGCTCTCAACATCCGAAATATCGGAGAAATTCTTTTTGCGATGTTTGCCATAGGGGTTGTTGCTGCCCTCATAATGAATTATTGCGGAGGGATTGCGACCCTTAATATATTTTTTCATAGCCCTGTGGTTGTCGCCTGCACCGGATTCATTGCCGAGTGACCAAAAGACCACACAGGGGTGGTTTTTATCTCTCTCATAAAGTCTTGCGGCACGGTCAACATACGCTTTTTCCCACTGCGGCCAGGACGAGAGGTAATCAAGCTCTGCATTATCCCATCCGCCTGCTACCATGCACATGCCGTGAGTTTCGAGATCTGCCTCGTCAACAACCATAAAGCCGAGTTCATCGCACAAGCCCGTAAAACGCGGGTCATTGGGGTAATGCGATGTTCTGATTGTGTTAACATTAAAACGTTTAAGAATATAGAGATCCTCAAGCATATGCTCATAGGGAGTGTAGTGACCGTAAATCGGGTGCGAATCGTGGCGGTTTACACCGCGCATTTTAATTTTTTGCCCGTTAAGATAAACGCATGAAGAATTTATTTTAATATCTCTGAAGCCGACATTTATGAGTATGACCTCATTGCCGCAGTATAAATAAAGCTTATAAAGCTGTGGAAGCTCCGCGCTCCACAAAAGAGGATATTCTATTTTTTCGGATATTTTATTGCCGGAGGCACTGCCCTCTGCCGCAATCATTCCGTCGGGAGCAACAAGCTTATAATTCACATCGCCGTCGCCGCGCATTGAAATATCCGCAGTGAAATCACATTTTGTGAGCTTTTTGTTAAATGATGTTTTAACGTCAATATCTCTGATATGACCCGAACGCTCTCTCGCAAGAATATAAACCTCTCTGAAAATACCGCTCAAGCGCCACATATCCTGATCTTCAAGATATGAGCCGTCGCACCATTTAAACACGAGCACAGCCATTCTGTTTGTGCCGGCAGATACGAATTGGGTAATATCAAATTCGCTTGTGCAATGGCTGACCTGGCTGTAACCGACGAACTTGCCGTTTATCCAAAGATAAAAGCATGAATCAACGCCCTCAAAGTTTAAGAAAAGGGCCTTTTTTGCCATATCTTCGCTCACTTCAAAATCACGAAGATAAACGCCGCAAGGGTTATTATCGGGAACAAACGGAGGGTCCTTGGGATAAGGATAGTTTACGTTTGTATAATTCGGCTTGTCATAGTCTCTGTCAAGCAGCATCTGCCAGTTCATGGGAACGGGAATTTTATCAAAACCCTGCGGCTCATAGCCCTGTTCCCAGAACACCTCGTTTATTTCGGTTATGTTTTTATAAAAGCGAAAATCCCACTGACCGCAAAGCGATGTGAAATAAGGAGATTTTTCTCTTCTCTCCCCTGCTTTTTCTTCGCTGTCAAAAGGAATAAAATATGCCCTCGGCTCTTCACAGCCGATATGAAGAATTTCCGGATTTTCGTAATATTTTTCTAAAAGTATCATTCTGTTGCTCCTTTCATTATAAAGCTTATCAATACGCGACTTAATATAACATATTTATGCTCATTTTGCAACAAATCGCGGCAAATTTTACATATAAAATGAGCGAATTGATAAAATATATTTACGCATAATTATAACGGTGATAATTATGAAAGATAAAAAAGAGAAAAAAATTGTAACAGAAATTTCTGTCGATGCCGTTTACGGCAACCCCGAGGATGTATTTGACATGATAAACAAATACGGGACTTATGAAATTCAGCCGACCGCAGACACAGAAAACACGTTTCCGTTAATCTCTTCGGGTCTTGCAGACAAAAACTGCAAAGTTACAAAAGATGACATTGATAAGGACAATAAATAGCGACACTTTCTTCCGTTATTTTACACTAAAATATTTGACAAAAATATATAAACGTGGTATAATATACGTCTAAAATTTAGAGATGAATTTTTAAGGAGGAAAAATTTCATGTCATTTTTTTTGTCGGATGTAGGTCAATTTTTTGCAAAATATCCTACATCGGAGTACATATTCAGAGTTATGCTTGCATCGTTTTGCGGCATTATTGTAGGACTTGAACGCACAAAACGTTCAAAAGAAGCGGGCATAAGAACCCATTGCATAATAGCCTGCGCGTCTGCACTTATTATGATTATATCAAAATACGGATTTATCGACATGATAGGTCATGTTGCAGACGGAACACGCGGTGCAGACCCTGCCCGTATAGCGGCACAGGTAATCAGCGGCATAAGCTTTTTGGGTGCGGGCGTAATATTCAAAAACGGCAACACGGTTAAAGGTCTTACGACTGCGGCAGGTATTTGGGCTACGGCCGCAATCGGTCTTTCATGCGGTGCGGGGCTTTATTCCATAGCATTGTTTGTAACATTTCTTATTATTGTTGTTCAGCTTATTATGCACAGATTTAACGTCGGCAACGACGCATACAGTCTAAGCGAAATTCGCCTGACGATAGAAGATACTCCCGAAATTCGCGAAGTGCTTCTTCAAAAACAGAAAGAACTGAAAATGGAAATATTAAGCTCAAAAGTCTCTACCAAAGAAGACAACCGATTAAGCTTGACGCTGTCGGTTAAAATGAGAAATTCCATTCCGCTTGAAGAAGCCGTTGAATTTATGGACGAGCACCCAGAGATAAAATCAATCAGCGTATAAAACGGCCTACCTGTGAGTAATCTCAGGTAGGTATTTTATATGGAACCGCCGCACAATACAAAACTCAGAAGCATCATTATGCCGCCTGTAAAGAAGCACAAAATACTCACCCAATGCCCCAAATACTGATTTAAAATTTTCGCAACAAAATTAAACAATCCTATGCCGAACACAAAGCCCCGACAATACCGAGAAACAGCCAATTGTTGTATGAATTAACAAGTATAAAAAACAAAATCTCCGGCAGTAACAATACGGCAAGACCAAGCAAAACAACAAATACATAACTGACCGGGTGCTCTGTTTTAAACTCGTCATCCGACGAAGCAGAAAAATAATCTTTATAATTTTCAGGCAAATTCCAGTTTGATGACTTGCTTTTTTTCTTTTGAGACACAGAACCACCATCATTACATTAAGATATTTTAGAAAAGAATAAAGCATTAAAAAGCAAAATCCTACCACTTTCGTGATAGGATTCTGCTTTGGAGCTGCTAACCGGATTTGAACCGGTGACCTCGTCCTTACCAAGGACGCGCTCTACCGACTGAGCCATAGCAGCAGTTTAACCGCGAGACTTATATTACCACAACACACAAACAATGTCAAGAAATAATTTCGGTTGACTTAATTTTTTTTTGCTGTATAATGAAAAAGATAACTTTTGGGAGGGTCATTATGCTTTTAACAATAGACATCGGCAACACAAACATCAGTCTCGGTGCTTTTAAAGACGATAAAATCGTTTTCACCTCCCGACTTGCAACACAGAGGAACAGAACACAAGACCAATATGCCGTTGAACTGCATAATATTTTTGCTCTTAATAAATCAAAGGCTGCATCTGTTGACGGAGCGATTATAAGCAGCGTTGTACCCGAGCTCACAAATGCCATCAAAGGTGCAATATTGCTTGTTACCGGCTGTGAGTCTCTTGTTTTGGGCCCCGGAATTAAAACCGGACTCAATATAATAACAGGCAGTCACACACAGGTCGGCGCTGACCTTGTCGCGGCATCGGTTGGCGCAATAGCAAAATACCCGTTGCCCTGTTTTGTTATAGACCTCGGCACGGCAACAAAAATTTTGCTGATAGATGAAAATGCCACGTTTTGCGGCTGCACAATTTCAGCAGGCGTTAAGATTTCGCTTGACGCGCTCTCGCAAAGAACATCTCAGCTGCCTGCAATCAGTTTAAAAACACCGTCACACGCAATCGGCACAAACACAATAGACTGTATGCTCTCCGGCACGGTGCTCGGCACAGCCGCAATGCTTGACGGATTAACAGACAGAATGGAAAAAGAATTCGGAAAAGCAATAAAATCAACCGTTGCAACCGGCGGACTTTCAAAAGAAATTGTTAAAAGCTGTTACAGAGAAGTAACGCACGACCCCGACCTTATTTTTGAGGGGCTTAGAGTAATTTACGAAAAAAATGTAAAAACTAAATAAAAAGACGTTGTTATTTTATGCACTGTATCCCTTTGGGAGCAGGAGCAAGGAGGAATAAATATGTCAAACACAAAAACCACGTCATCGGCAAAGCGAAGGAACAGCACAGTTAATCTGACTGTAACCGCGGCTCTTGCAGCCATAATCGTTGTGATGACATTCACCCCGGTCGGCTATCTCAACATAGGCATTGTTGAAATAACCTTTCTCACCATTCCCGTAGCGATAGGCGCAATAGTTTGCGGACCTGCATCGGGCGCAGTGCTCGGCGCAGTATTCGGACTGACAAGCTTTATGCAGTGCTTCGGCATCGGCAGACCGTCGGTATTCGGCGCGGCGTTGCTCGCAATCAACCCGATTTCTACCGCAATTATTTGCTTTTTGCCGCGAATACTCGCGGGTTTTCTCTCGGGATTAATATTCAAAGCTTTTAAGAACAAGCAAGGCGTTATATCTTATGCCGTCACATCACTTAGCACAGGCGTGTTTAACACGTTGTTTTTTCTTGCCGTGCTCATTCTCGGCTTTAGCAAAGAAAGCCTCACGGGGCTTCAGCTCGGCGACAATCTGCTTCAGATAGTCGGAGCGATAATAACGGTAAATTCCGTTATAGAATGGGTTGTTTGCCTTGTTGTCGGTCTTGCGGTAAGCAAGGCACTCGCAGCAGTATTAAAAAACAAAAGAGCATAACGGATTTGACTGTCGCAATCAGCACAGAATGAAGAAAAAGCTATAATTCACAACGGTAACCAAATTGCCGAATGTGAATTATAGCTTTAATTTTTATTTGACTGAATAAAGCTCAATCCGCTCTCTTAATTATTTGCATTAAATAATCATATAACGGTTAATTAAGGACATTTGCCTCATCTTTTTCACTCACTGCCATGCTGGCAAGAGTTATTTCACTATATTGTGTTGATATAATTTCTGTTTTTGAAACGCGCGAATATATTCCGCGAAAATGTCCGCCGTAAAGGAACAGACCTGTGAGATTGGAATAATCACAGTATTTGTTATCTTCACTGAAATCAGTATTTTTAGTAACATAAGGCGTTACAAATTCCTGCACGATATAGCCTTTATCAATACATTCGTTAATGTATTTTTCCCACTCGCCGTCCGTCTCGCACTCAACACCGGCATGGACGCCGTATGAGCCGTAAGAGTCAACGGGCTTTATTATCCATTTGTTTTTTTCGCGGCAGATTTCCGATAAATCAATGAGCGGATTATCTTTTTCTAACATATATGTTTTAGGGATATGCTTATCTATGAAATCAAGCTCATCATCTGTGAGAAAATCGAGCCCCTCTTTTTGCGAGAGCACTTTAAACAGAATTTTGCTGTGAGCCACCTGTGTTCTGATGGAACCGACAAGGCAGACGGCACAGTTCTCTATTGCAGAAATAAAGTCGGGCACAAGGTCAATATTTTCTATAATATCGTGTGTTACGGCGCGGCGGTATATTGCGTCGATTTTCATGTTGCTCGGCGAAAAAAGCTTACCGTCTTTATATTTAAGCTCTTTAATGTCGCAGACTTCGGCGTTTATACCCGCCCTTTCAAATGCGAGCCTGAACTGTTCAAATTCGTTTATTGTTCCGCGGTCGAGAAAATCCACAATCGCAACATTGGGGTTTGAAACACGTTTCTCATAAGTCTCGTAAACCGCCATGAAATCTTTTACAAACGAGTCAAAAAGCTCAAACGATTTTATATTGTATTTCTTTTCGAGTTTGGCGTAAGCGTCAGTAAGTTTAACGGAGATATTGAGCTCTCTGTCTTCGTTCATGGCGCTTGTTCCGTCAGTGTTTATTTCGCAGAATTTGAAATCGTGAGTATCTTCATTAAAGAAAATATCCACCCTTGCAACAGGCAAAAGGCAATCGTAGCCTGCGGGTGCAAGGATAAGCTTTTGCAGATTTTCGTCAAAGAAAAAGTATTTTCTGAAGCTTTCGTTTTGAAGATAATTTTTTATAACTTTTGTAAGTATCGTATGAGTTTTTTCTGCTATATTTTTAAACTCCGAGCACTCGGACTCATCAAACATTTTGGGAATTGCAAGTGTTCTGACAACTCTGCCGTGATATTTTGCGGTGGAGTTTTTGATGTAATCCGTTTGAGCGGCAAATGATTTTTTGCTCTTTTGCCAGTCTGAATTAAATGTATCTATATATATCTTTTCGCTCTGCTTCATACCAAAATCTCCTTTGAAATAAGCGCTTGTCTGACGGTTTGAGAATTTTCGGCAGATGTTTTAAGAGGACGTAAAAAATCTTTTTCAGAGCTTTCGAGCCCCTCTTCGGCATAAGAAAAAGCTTTTTTCGTTAATTTTTTAATATCACAGCCGAAATAATCGGATTTAAACCCGTTTTTTTGAATATCTTTTTTGACTCGGCATATATCTCGGTACTTTACGTTCTTAAAAAGATTGTTAAAATACCCGAGTGCGTCACAGTTATAAAAAAGTCCTTTTATCAGCGCGGCATATGAGAGCATAAATTCGGGCGGCATACTGTCACCGCAGCGTATTTCTATAAACTGCTTTGCTCTGATATCGGGGAATACCATAGATAAAATATGCTTGATTTCGCCCTCGTTAATCTCTCTGCCGTCAAAAATCTGCTCGGCGGTTTTTTTGCCCGTTTTTATGCAGGAGTCGCCGTTCATAATAAAAATCGGCGGAACGGAACAGACCCACTCGGCGTACTCTTTAAAACCGAAGCCTTTATCAAAAGCTTCTGCCGAAAGTTCACATCTTTTGCCGTCAACATTTTGCCAAATCATTGACCTTGCCGAAAATCCGCTGTATTTTTTGCCCTCAAAAACATCTGCATTGTCGGTAACAAGATAAAAAAGCGGAGAAAGCAGATTTGCAAGGCGGTATTTCTCCGAAAAATCTGTTTCGTCAAAATAGTCTATATTAACCTGAACGGACGCACTGCCCCTCATCATCCACATCGCATTTGTCCCGACGGACTTAAAATATTCATCCATTAAATAATAGCGTTCTTTAGGGATAAGCGTAAGCTCTTCTGCCTTTGAAAACGGCTGATAGCCGCTTGTAACAAGAGTGTATGAATACTTTAAAAGTATATTGTTTATGCGCTCGTTAAATGACATATACAGATTTTTTATATCTTCAATTTCGGTGCACGGAACAATGCTTGTTTCTATTTGCGCGGCAGGCTCAAGAGTGATATAAACGCGCCCGTCGTCCAGCCCTATCAGATGACCGCTTGAACAGACCTTGTTGCCGTAATGGCAAGACAGCTCTTTTAATATATTTTCAACGCCCGTATCTCCAAGAAAAGGAACGGCCTTGCCTCCTCTTTCCGTAATAAAATGCTCACACTCTATGCCGATGTTTTTACTGCTGCTTTTTTTACTGCCCGAAGCGATATAGTCGGCTATGCGGTTTATATTTGCTTTACTGTTAAGTGACATATTATCTTCTTTCTCTCAAATGGTTTTTATTTGATTTTTTTGACATAATAATATCGGTGATACTATGATAATAACTTTAATACGCGGCTTTATTTTATACATCGCGATAATAATTTGTATGCGTTTTATGGGCAAACGTCAGCTCGGCGAGTTGCAGCCGACAGAGCTTGTTATAACTATTTTGCTCTCGGAGATTGCCGCTATTCCGATGCAGGACAACGAAATCCCGATGATAAACTCGCTTTTGGCAGTTGCGCTGCTTGTTAGCCTCGAGATAATAAACTCCGTTATAATTATGAAAAATACCAAAATAAGATATTTGCTTCAAGGCAAGCCGGCAGTCGTTATAAAAGACGGAAAAATCGACCAAAAGAAGCTCAAAAAGTTAAGGTTTACCGGCGATGATATTCTTGACCAATTAAGGCAAAAAGATATTTTTGATATAAACGAGGTGCAGTATGCCGTTATTGAAACAAACGGCAGCCTCAGTGTTATGAAGAACCCCGAAAACGAGACGCCAACGGTCAGTCAATTCGGCTTTAAAACAGAAAGAAGAGGAATACCGGTTTTGGCGGTAAATGACGGACGTTATATTGACACCGCCATAAACGAATCGGAAGAAATATCTAAAAAAACAGTCGAAAAAATATTAAAAAAAGAAAATGCCGATGTTAAAGAAGTTTTGATTATGCTTATCGACAAATACGGCAACTACACGATTATAAAGAAGGATGAAAATTGAAAAGATTTGTTTGTGCGATAATTCTTTTGGCGGTGACGATATGCGCCGCAGTGCTGTTGACTTTAAGAATCTCATCTCTCGCGAACGATCTGGAGCTGCTCGTTGATTCCCCCGCAAAAACCGAAGAGATATGCTCATGGTGGGAAGAAAACGAAAAATGGTTCAGCGTTTTGCTACCGCATCATGATACGGAAGAAATAGAAGCGCTGATAGAAAGCCTTGAAGACACGGGAAAGGCATCTTCCGAAAATTACAGCATGATACGCGCCGAGCTTAAAAGCAAAATACGGCTTTTAAAGGAGTCTATGCTCGTAAACGCGGAAAATATTTTTTAACCGAGCCCCGAATCTTTGAACTTTTTAATGTCACTTTCGTCTGACTGTGTTACGCCTTTTAAGCGGTAGCTTATATTTTTGCGCGATTTAAAAAGAGTTGAGAAAATTCGTATCACCCAAAAAATCGGCAAAAGAAATTTATGCTTTTTAATCGTTTTATAGCGTGCGCTCATATATTTGAACCCGGGAAATATGTTCTTTAAAACATATTTCAGCTTGTTTGCGGAATAAGAGCCGTACGTGGCTTCGGCCTGCAAAAACCTGTTAAGCTCAAGATTATGTATATTGCCGTAAACCCCGGAAAAAACTATGTATTCGCCCACACTGTCGAGTGAAAAATCGGCATTTTTCGAGAACCACTCATCAGAGAGTTTTTCTATTGTTTGGCAAAATTTCAAAAGACCGAGTTTTTCAAATTCCACGTTCAAATATTCTCTGTTAAGAGACTTGCCGTATGCTTGGTTATAAACCCAAACGTCCGCAACTGAGCGAATACCCGTTCCGCAGCGTTTAAAATGCTTTGCCATGTGGGCAATCAGGAATATATAAAAATCTTCTTTTGAGAGTTCATAGCCGTATTGTGAGCCTTCCGCAAGCCTTGCACGGTCAAATCCCACTCCGAAATATGAATACATCTCTGTCAGCTCTTCATCAACAAGCGAGCGATGAAGCTCAACGTTTAATGCCGGCTTTTTTATATAGTGGTCGTGAAGATTTTCGCGTCCTTTCAGGCTGAATCCGCATTTATTCATAACCTCCTGCGCTTTGTCGATATTCTCACCGACAAGAATATCAACATCGCCCATTGAGCGCATATTGGGCTGCGGATAGAGATGCTTTATAACATAGCCCTTTAAAATCATATACGGTATTTCGGCGTTTTCAAAGGCAGATGCAAGAAGTGTAATTTCAACATCCGTCTGCGCTTCTTTTGCAAGCGACTGCAAAATTATTTCGCTGTAATAGCTTTTTATATCGTCGGGCACAGGCTCGCTGATTTTGCCGATTGCATATGCCGCAATGTTGCTTATGCAGTGCTTCTCGGTGACGGATTTCAGCGCGTACCAATCAAGATTTTGCGGTGCGGCAGGCGGACATTCACCGTTTAAAACAGCGCCGATAAGTTTAATTGCATATATTCCGGCTTTAAGTTCTTTTTCTTTCTCCTGCATCGTCATAGCCGCACCTCCCTATTTTCTGTAATTGTATAATATTTTCCTAAAAAAGTAAACTGTTTGTCTAAAAATGTCTTGACTTTAAAGAGGCTAAAAGGTAAAATATGTTTATTGAATAAAAGTGAGGTGAATTTCTTGAACAGCGACAGTAGTCCCGTTCCATTATGCACGGTCAAAACTAAATTAAGTAAAAGCGTCAGGGCTGTTCGGGGAATTTAATCTTTCCGGTACGGTTGTTACGTCCTTGCGCTTTTGCGGAAAGGGCGTTTTTTTATGGAAAATCAGACACTTATAGAAATAATGGAAAAAATGCTTGCAGGCAACAAATTTTCGGCACTTAAAGAGCTTTTAACAGAGATGAACGTGGTCGATATAGCTCAGGCTATGGAGGGTATGGACGCCGAAAATCAGTTAAGAATATTCCGCCTGCTCCCAAAAGATTCCTCTGCCGACGTCTTCTCATACCTCGACTCGGATGTTCAGAGCGTTATAGTTGACGCAATAACAAGCAGTGAGCTTAAGATTCTTATTGAAGATATGTTTCTTGATGACGCGGTTGACTTCCTCGAAGAAGTACCCGCAAATGTCGTAACAAAGGTTTTGGCTCACGCAACCCCCGAAACGAGAAATCTTATAAACAAATTTTTACAATATCCCGATAACTCGGCGGGCAGCATCATGACAATTGAGATGTCCTCTTTTCCGGACACATACACGGTTAAGCAGGCAATATCGGAGCTTAGAAAAACCGCGCTCGATAAAGAAACTATTTACACCTGTTACTGCACCGACAACAGAAGAAAGCTTGTCGGCTCTATTCCGCTAAGACGTCTCATAGTATCAAGTGACGACACTCTTATCAAAGATATAATGGACGACGACGACCAGTTGATATGCGTCAACACGCTTGACGACCAGGAGGCTGTCGCCGCCATAGCAAGAAAATACGACCTTTTGTCTGTTCCCGTTGTTGACAATGAAAAAAGGCTTGTCGGCATTATCACCATTGACGACATCGTTGACGTCATTGAAGAAGAGAACACCGAGGACTTTGAAAAGATGGCTTTGCTTCATCCTTCGGAGGACGAATACCTCAAAACAGGTGTTTTTAAGCTCACCAAAAACCGTATTGTTTGGCTGCTTGTACTTATGGTATCGGCAACCTTCACGGGTCAGATTATTGAGGGATTTGAAGATAAGCTTGCCGCAGTTGCGGGTCTGACTGCCTGCATACCAATGCTTATGGACACGGGCGGCAACGCCGGCAACCAAACCTCAACTCTTATTATTCGTGGTCTTGCACTCGGTAATATTCAGTTAAAAGACTATTTTAAGGTGCTTTGGAAAGAGCTTAGAGTTGCCGTTCTTTGCGGATTGACACTTGCCGTCGCAAACTTTGCGAGAATGTACCTTATAAGATGGATAACCGGCAGCGATGTCACGAATTCGGTGTTCTTTGTTGTGTGCCTCGCAATGGTATGCGCGGTTATTGTTGCAAAAACCATAGGCTGTTCACTGCCCATGCTTGCAAAGATACTCCGCCTTGACCCGGCACTGATGGCAGGACCTATGATTACAACAATTGTTGACGCTGTTTCGCTCCTTATCTATTTCGGCTTTGCAAATCTTTTTTTAAAAATGTAGGCAGAAACCGGTTTCGTATTTTGACGGAACCGGTTTTTTAAAACTTCGCGGCTTATAAAATATTATGCCGATAAGCAATTCATTCCCTCCCTTACGCTTGACTTTTTTTGGCAAACATGATAACTTTTAGTTAGCAGACAACCAACCAAAGCAATATTAAAGGTGGTAAAAACTATGAGAAACAACATTCTTAACAAATTCATAAGTCTTATACTTTGCCTTTGCATTTTGGCATTTTGCACCGTCACCGGATTTGCAAAGAACCAAAACAAAACCGATTATCCCTTCATCTATGTGCATGGGATGTGCGGCTGGGGCGACGGCTCACCGCAGGAAGAAAAAAGCCCTTATTGGGGTACTCAGCCCGAAAACAATGTGATGGATTATCTCCGCTCACAGGGATACACCGTATATAATCCTCCGGTCGGCGGATACAGCAGCGCATGGGACAGGGCGTGTGAGCTTTATGCACAGCTCACAGGCACGGTTGTTGACTACGGTGCCGCGCACTCAAAAGAATGCGGACACAGCAGATACGGAAGAGATTACAGCGGCAAGGCTTCTATGGGAAAACCGTGGGATCTTGAAAGTCCTCTCAACTTTGTCGGTCATTCTTTCGGCGGAGAAACAATACGGCTTTTGGCTTCGCTGCTTGCTTACGGCGATAAAAACGAAATAAATGCAGACAAGGATAACTGCTCCGAGCTTTTTAAGGGCGGCCACGAAAAAGGCCTCCGCTCGATTACAACAATCTCGTCCCCTCATAACGGTTCAACGGTTTCAAACTATGTTTCCGACTCATTCGTGCCGTCTTTTCTTATGATTTTGATTCTTCAGGCAAGGTGCGTTTCAGGAAAATCTGTGAACGACCTTATGCTTGACCAGTGGGGAATTACAAAAGACCCGGCAAGCGGAGAAAAGGCAAGCCTCAACCCGCTCGCCTGCTTAAAAATTGCTCTCTCAAACGACCACTGCGGATATGACCTTACCGTTCAGGGAGCTGAAAAGCTCAACAAAAAAATCAAGACAGTCAAATCGGCTTACTATTTTTCATACACGGCATGTATAACAGAGGATGCAAAATTCGGCTACACAAAGCTCAACAAGAATTATGATGTTTTTCTGCCATTCAAAATTTCCTCTCCGATGATTTCTGCTTCCGTCAATATGTTTATCGGCGGAAAATATATTGATAAGGACTGGGGCGCAAACGACGGAATCGTTCCGCTTAAAAGTGCGCTTTATCCGTTCAATGAGGATCATATTACATATGACGAAAGCAGAGAAATAATCCCAGGTGTTTGGTATGTTATGCCGACAATCTACGGTGCCGACCACTATGATTTTTGCAACGCGGCAGACGAAAAAGCTTTCGGCTCGCTGCAAGGCTTCTTTGATTTCTACACCGATCTCTCCGAGCTTATCTGCAATATCTGACGTTATTTTATCATTATATTACCTTTTTCATATAATGTAACGGAAGAATAATCTTCCGACTAAATAGGAGGTAATATAATGGCAACATTTACGAACCGGGCGACGCTGTCTTATAACAACGGCGTTGTCAATTCAAATACGGTTACCGGTCAAATCGTTGAGGTGCTGTCTGTATCTAAAACAGCACTGACCGACTCTTACGGCAGCGGCGACACGGTAACTTATGTTATAAACCTTATCAACTCCGGAAATACGGCATACACGGGTCTTACCGTTACGGACGACCTCGGCGCATATGATTTCGGCGCAAGCTCTGTTGTTCCGCTCAGCTATATAAACGGAACGCTGCGCTACTTTATCAACGGCGAGCTTCAGACCGTGCCGTCTGTAGGTGCTGTCTCTCCCCTGACCGTTACGGGAATAAACGTACCTGCAAACGGCAATGCGAGCATAGTTTACTCTGCGCTTACTAACGAATTTGCTCCGCTTGCAAATAACAGCCAAATTGTCAACACAGCTACGGTAACGGGAGGAGGGCTCTCTGCACCTGTCACCGCAACAGAAACAATCGGACGCGGCAATGAACCCGTGCTCTCAATATCAAAATCCCTCAATCCGCTTTCTGTGCCCGTAAACGGAACTTTGACCTACACGTTTATAATCAGGAACACCGGCTTCACCGAAGCCGCAGATGAGGACAACATTGTTATCAGAGACGTATTTGACCCCATTCTTGACATTACAAGCGTAACACTGAACGGAACGGCGTTGACGCCCGCCACAGGCTACACCTATGACCGCACCACGGGAACATTTGCGACGGTTGCCGGAGCAGTAACGGTACCTGCCGCAACATTTGAGCAAAATGCTTTAAGCGGTGCATACAGCATAACTCCGGGCGCGGCAATCTTAACAATAACAGGGACAGTATAAAATTAAGGTCGGGTCAAAAGCCCGACCTTTTCCACTGCAAAAAAAAGAAGACTATAATCCACATTCGGTCGCTTTTGGGCTGCCGTTTATGAATTATAGTCTTTACTTTTTAAACTTTTACCGTTTTTTTACGCTAAATATAATATTCACAATTGCGAATTATTTATAAAGCGGTCCGTATACCGCACATGCACGGTAATCCTGACCCTCTTTATCCATACCGAAAGCGTTCCAGTTTGCGGGACGGAAAATCTTCTCTTCGGGCACGTTATGAAGAGATACGGGGATTCTGAGCATTGAGCACATTGTGATAATATCTGCGCCGATGTGACCGTAGGTTGAAGCACCGTGGTTTGCACCCCAGTTATTCATGAGGTCATATGCTGATTTGAATGCGCCCTTGCCTGTGAGTCTCGGAGCAAACCATGTGCAGGGCCATGTGTAGTCGGTTCTCTTCCAGAGTTTATCCGAAACCTCATCGGGAAGAGCAACATAATAACCTTCGCAAATCTGAACTGTAGGTCCAAGACCTTTTACAAGGTTTATACGAATCATTGTTGCGGGCATCTCGTGGTTTGTGATAAAGCGTGAAGAGAATCCGCCGCCTCTGAAGTAGCCGTTGTCGGCTGCGTTCCATGTAGTGGCTTTAAGCATCTTTTCAACATCTTCGTCAGTAACGTCATACCAGGGCTTCATGCAATATTCGCCCTTGTCGTTCTGAAGCTCGCCGCAAGCGTCAAGGCAGGACGCACCGGAGTTGATGAGGTGGAGGAATCCGCCTGCTTCTTTTGCGTGACCCTCTATATCATAGCCTGTAACTCTCTTAACGGATTCCGCACTCCAGTGAGTACGAACGTCTGAGAACATTGAGGGCTGGTTTGTAATAAGCTTTTCAAAGAGCATTGAAATGCCGTTGAGAACATCGTTTTCCGTTGCAAGAACATACGGCTCTCTAACGCCGTTCCAGTCAAACGAAGTGTTGAGAAGAGCCTCTGCAAAGTCTGCGTTCGGCCAATGGTCTGTCCACTGACGCTGACCCTGAATACCTGCTGCGATAGCGTTGTGACCGACTGCCTCTTCTTCACAGCCCTTGGGAAGCTTATCGTTGCCGTTCATGAGGTCTTTGATAATAACCATCATCTTAACAACAAATTCCCAGTCTTTTTCTTTTTGCTCGTCTGATTTCTTTACAAAATCGGGGTTCTTGTCAAATCCCTCGGGGCAATGCTTTTTAGTCCATTCATATGCCTTTTTGTATTCTTCTTCATCATAGATATTCTCGTCCATTCGGCGAAGAATTTCTACCTCGTCAACAGACTCAACTCTCATGCCGAGATACTCTTCTATGAAATCGGGGTCAATGCTTGAGCCCGCGATACCCATGCAGATAGAGCCTATCTGAAGATATGATTTGCCTCTCATTGTTGCAACCGCAACAGCGGCGCGTGCAAAGCGAAGAAGCTTTTCTTTTACATCGTCTGTTATATTTTCGGAATCGTCTGCCTCCTGAACCTCTCTGCCGTAAATGCCGAATGCGGGAAGGCCCTTTTGTGCGTGTGCCGCAAGAACGGATGCAAGATAAACCGCACCGGGGCGCTCCGTAGCGTTAAAGCCCCATACGCCTTTGATGGTGTGAGGATCCATATCCATTGTCTCTGAGCCGTAGCACCAGCAAGGAGTAACCGAAAGAGTGATGTCAACGCCCTCTTTTTTAAACTGGTCGGCACATGCGGCAGCCTCTGCAACACGACCGATTGTTGTGTTTGAAATTACTACCTTAACGGGTTCTCCGTTTGTATATTTGAGGTTCTCAGTGAAAAGCTTAGCGGCCGCCTTTGCCATGCCCATAGTCTGCTCTTCAAGAGACTGTCTTACGCCGAGAGGACCTCTTCTTGCATCGATTATGGGACGGATACCGATTACCGGATAATCGCCAATAAATCTATTCTCTGCCATTTTAACCATTCCTTTCAAAATAAATAAGCAACATCTGTGCTCATTTATAATAATATCATTGATAAACGAATATTTCTTGTGTTATAATAGCTGTAAAATATGACAATATTCAGATTTTGGTGATAATTTATGAAATATCTTGACTACCGCGAAAATGTTGAGCACGGAACGTTTGATTTTCCCATAGCGCACTATAAGCTTGACCCACACCACCCGAAATATGAAATGATGCACCACTGGCACCCGGAATGTGAAATAATAAGAGTAAACAAGGGCAAGCTGACTCTCACTCTCGGCTCAAAAGAAACAGTGGCAAAGCAAGGGGATATAGTTTATATTACGGACGGCGTTACCCACTCCGGTCACCCGAGCGACGGATGCGAATATGAGTGCCTGGTTTTTGACGCTCGCGGCGTAACCTCCGGCAGTAGGGTAAACATCAGACAAATGGAAAACGTGCTGAAGCACAAAAGAATTATAAACAGCATAATGAGCACAATCGACAGCGAGCTGAAAACAATAATTTCTTCTCTTTTTGATGCTATGAGCTTAATGTATCCGGGCTATGAATTCACGGTAACGGGCGCGCTCATGCAGTTTTACGGCTATGTTTTTAAAAATCACCTTTACAGCAACACAGAGAGCGCAGGGTTTAAATCCGAAGAACAGCAGCTGATGCTGAAAGATGTTATAAACTACATAGAGCAAAATTATAACGAAAAAATAACGCTCGCCGACCTTTCGCAAAAAGCGGGAATGAGCCCCAAATATTTTTGCTCGGTATTTTATAAGATGACAAGAAAAACTCCGATAGAATATATAAACGCCTATCGAATAGAATGTGCCTGCGAAAAGCTGATAACTACCGATGACAGCGTAACCGATGTTGCGCTGCTTTGCGGATTTAACGATGTCAGCTATTTTACCAAAACATTTAAAAAGCACAAAAATATGACGCCGCTGCGTTATAGGCGGAGCGACGTCTGAAAGTTTATTCGATTATAAGCTCTTCTTTTATTTTGCCGTCTGCTTTTATGCGGACGGTTTTTATTTCCTGCGGAGCGAAATCCGGCTCAAATTCGGTGTTCAAAGCATTAAAGCTGATTTTTGCCTTTGTCCTCTCCCCCGCACATTCCACAATTCTTAAAATTATACCGTCGCCGTCTTCGGCGGGTTTTACTGCGGTTACAACGATATTATCTTTATCAATATTCAGTGCAGAGAATACTTCGGGTAAAATACCGTCATGGTGCGTCTCTTGCTGAACCGAGAGCGGCGTATTCAAAAGCTCCGAACGCTTAAACAGGTATGAATTTATATTTTTAGTGTGCGGAACTATTTCGTAGCAAAACTTCTGCTCGCCTTTATCCAAAAACTGCATTTCACCGTCACGGTATTTTTGACCGAAATGGTCAAGATAAGCGCATCCTCTTGCCGTCATCATCCTAAGGTCATTGCCGCAGGCACAAAAGCTGTATTTGCCGTCATTTATAATTCCGAGTCCCACACCGTTTCTGTCATGAATGTCAGTCCATGCGTGCGAGGGCTCCTCCTGCGAGTTCGCTTCCTTTTCTATAAATCCGTACGGCATTGAATATGTAACGCTCGGCTCTTGAAGCGCAGTTTCAAAGCACAGCTTCATAAGTTTATATTCTTCGTCAAAATCAAGTCTGCACTTTACAAAAAGGCTGTCCGACTCCGAATAAAGAGAATAGTATCTTATAAAAACAGAATTGTTATACTTAACTGTGGATTTAATCGTTGCCCTTATGGGGCCGTTTTCGATAAGCTCACATTTTCCGCCGCCGAAAGAGCCGATTTCATCGTTGAACTCGGTCACGGCATGAGCCCATGTGTCATTTTTTATATCATTGCAAATTATGGCTCTGCCGAGTTTTTCTCCCGCAAAATTTTTACCGCTTCTTTTATCCGTAAGTTTTATTACAGCTCCGCTTTCTTCATCAATTTCAGCACGAAGAAAGCGGTTTTCTATATAATTTTTACCTGCCGAAACATCTGTATCAAAAGCCGTTTCGGCAGAATACTCTTCTTTTTTGTAAAGATAAAAAACCTTGTAGCCGTATGCCGGAATATTGGCTTTAAAAAGACATTTGAGATAAGTGCCGCCGTCGGTATATGAGGCTCTGACAAGCTGGAACGGAACATCGTTTCCGTCACAGTCAACTACTCTCGAGACACGCTGCGTTCCGAATGAAGCGTATGAACTCACGGGGAATGAATGAGGGTTAAACACAACAATCGGCGCACCCTCGCCCTCACGGTACCACATTCTGTCGCGCATTTCATACTCACAGGCATTTAAAAAATCGGTAGTTTTTATTCGCCAAGATATTTTTTGCTGTGCGAATGTGCCTATTTCAAGGGCTGTTTCGCGGGCATATCCGAAAGCATTCAGTGCGTCTGTATATGCCTCTTTAATTGAGCAGCCTGCAAGTATATCGTGGAACTGATTGAACATCACTCTCTCCCACGCCGAAGATATTGAATTTTTGTGTGTTTCGGATGAAGTGAGCAAAGATGAGAGCACATCAAATTTTTCTGCCGAAACAAGCTCACATTCGGCACGTCTGTTTGCGGATTTTATCGCACTGTTTGCGCTGTAACATCCGCTTGCATGGTGCTGGAGGTCATCGGTCACCGTCGGCATATCATCGTCAACCTCATTAAAATATTCATCGGGCACGGCATATTTGAAATCATCTTTTTTCACAAGCTTTTCGGCACTGTTAAGATGTTCTTTAGACGGGCCGCCGCCGTGATTGCCTATACCGTAAAAGAGCATTTGAGACTGCGATTTTTCACGGTATCTGTCAATTCTCTCTTCACGCAAATCATCGCCGTAGCCGTCAAGAATTCTGAATGTCTTAACCCGGCTCCCGTCGGGGCTTTGCCAAATATGAAGATTTTCACTCGGCAAAGAGGGCTTCTCGGCTTCTCTGTTCGGTCTCATATAAACATAATTGTCAATTCCCGATTTTTTGAGCAATTGCGGCAACATTCCGTTATGACCGAAAGAATCAACATTGTAGCCCGTTTTTGCAATGCTGCCGAAATTCTCTTTAAAAAACTTTTGAGAGTATAAAAGATGGCGGCAAAACGCTTCGCCGGACGGTATGTTGCAATCGGGCTGAACCCACATTCCGCCGGTTACGCCCCACCTGCCCTCTTTAACTTTTTCTTTAATCTCTTCAAACATTTCGGGTTCACTGAGCTTTATCCATTTGTAATAAGAGGCGCACGCGCTCGTAAATTTATAATCGGGGTATTCTTTCATTCTGTCAAGAGCGGAACGGAAAGTTGATTTAACCAAAGAAAGCCCCTCGGGAGCCTGCCACTGCCACACCGGGTCAAGGTGAGCGTTGCCGATAAGATAATATGTTTTTTTCATAAACCGAGCCTCCTTACTTAATGCCAGTTTACAAAAGAATCTGCCGCATGTCAATACACACGGCAGATTTTAAAAATTATAATGTTTCAAATATTTTTGCGCCTTTTGTGTTTATCCACCTAAACAGCAGTGCCGAGATTGCGGCAATAATCACGCTGGCCGAAGCAAAATATATATCCGGGTTCATGTGCCCGTAAAGCAGCAAATACGGTGCGCCGATAACCGCGGCTATTACCCAGCCGCCAAAAATAACGCTCATTATACTTATGCTTTGTTTCACCGCGACAGCTTCGCTCGTCCATGTGAGATTAGGCTTTTTGATGTTTATCGCAAGCCCGAACAGACCTAAAAATACAGCAAAAACCAAGGGCAGAATAATCGTCAAAGCCGCCGAGACGGCATCCGCCTTGATTGCAATGCAGGCGCATATGCTGCAAAACAAAACCGGCGGCAAAGTCATAAGCAAATGAAAGAAGATTTTTGCTTTAAGAGCCTGTTTTGCCGTTACGGGCAAAGACTGCAAAATCCAAAGGCTCTTGCCCTCAAGAGATACAGACGGAGCCGATATGTCATTCATTGTGCTTATCATGCAAATTGCAAGCATTGCAATAACAGCGACAAAGCTCTTATCCCACTCAAGCATACTCAATAGAGTCTCACGCACCCAATTTGTTTTTATTAAAACAATTATGCCTGCCGCGAGTAAAAACAGCGTTCCGAGTCCGCAGTTAAGCATATAAGTCGGGCTTGAGAAAAAGTGACTGCTCTCTTTGCTGAGCAAAGCAGAAAACGCACTTTTGCGTTTAACTTTCTTCTCGCGGTATTTAATCTTATCCTCATTGCCGGAAGAAGTTGCAATATTTATAAAGCTGTGTGCAATTATATAATATATAACCGCAAAGAGCAAAAGCACCGCGGCAACAATTATGAGCAGTGCCAAAAGGTCACCGGCTGCGGCTTTGCCTGCAATATAAAGAGGATATGCCGCGCCCTTTATTTTTTCGCCTATTACGTCAACATTTTTTATTATGCTCTGCAAAAGATTATAGGCATTCATATAAACATAATAATATGCGGCGAAAAACACAAGCGACACCGCAACGGTGACGAGGCTCTTTTTCTTTAATTTATCGCTTATTTTTGCAACAAGCCAGCCGAAAACGCATGACATTGCGAGGACGAAAACCGACACGTTAATGACTGAGACAACACCGCCTATGACTGCCGATACGGTTAAATCGGCATATATAAAATAGACAATAACGGCGGGAATCATCACGATTGCGGAATACATAAGGCTCATAACATATACGCCCACAAGCCTTACCGCAAGTATGTATTTTGCGGGTATCGGCATTGAGAGCAGCATATCGTTATCTTTTGCTTTATAAAGGCTCGCATATGTGTTAAAAACACTGCCGAATATACCGAGCATAATTGCAATGAGCTTCATCATTGAAAAATAAAGCCAGTCATACCCGAGCGAAACAAACTGCGGGCAAAGGCTCGCGGCAAGGAACGAGAACATTCCGCCGAGCACACCGACCATTAGAAGAATATAAAATACAATAAATGCCGTGCTTGAAGCTTTTGAGCGCAGAGTTCCTTTTTTAGGGTCAAAAAAGAAATTGCGGTTAAGCTCAAAAAGCTGTTTCTTTAAAAGTACTTTCAGCATTTTTCTCCCTCCAGCTCGAGGAATACATCTTCAAGACTTGTATCGCCCTTGACCTCGTCCATTGTACCCGAGCGGATAAGCACACCGTTTTTGATTATGGCTACCTTATCGCAGAGCTTTTCGGCAACCTCAAGAACATGGGTTGAGAAAAATATTGCTCCGCCCTCTTCGCATTTTTCTCTCATCATTCCTTTTAAAAGATGTGCGGCTTTCGGGTCGAGACCCACGAACGGTTCATCCATAATAATAAGCTTCGGGTCATGAATCCATGCAGAGATTATCGCAAGCTTTTGCTTCATACCGTGAGAATAAGCAGAAACAGGCTGTGCAAGATCTGCGGTTATTTCAAACATATCGGCATATTTTTTTATTCTCTCCTGCCTCAAATCCGAACCGACTTCAAAAATATCTGCAATAAAGTTAAGATATTTTATACCTGACATATACTCATAAATATCGGGGTTATCGGGGATATAAGCCATTTGCTTTTTGCAGGCAACAGGGTTGGCTTTTACAGATATTCCTCCGACGCTGATTTCACCCAAGTCAAAACGAAGTATGCCTACCGAAGCTTTGAGAGTTGTTGTTTTACCTGCTCCGTTGTGACCGATAAAGCCGTATATTTCACCGGGAGCAATATGCAGCGACAAATCGTCAACCGCCTTTTTATCGCCGTAAGTTTTTGTAAGATGCTGAATATTAAGCATAATATTTTCCTTTCAGTTATTTATCTTTTTCAGCTTGTTCATAAGTATATATAAGAGCACAAATAAAGCGATTGCGCCGCAAAGCACACAATACATCATGTCTGTTCCGACCTTTCGGTCAAAGAAAAACAAAGTGCAATCTATTGACTTTTTGATTTCTTCTATTGCGGCAAGCGGTATATGCTCTTTTTGCATCTCTCTGAAAATTCCGCCGAGGCAATGTCCGCGCAAAAGCACTGTGCCGTATGTTCCCGGTAAAAAAGAAAGAATTTTTTGAAGCATGGGCGAAAAGTTTGATATCGGCATATAAGCACCACATACAAAGCCGTAGCCCGCGCTTACTACCGTGCCGACCGCCGAAGCCTGCCCGTTTGTGGAAAGAAAGAAATTGACGCAGGAAGAAAGCGACGTTCCGAACAAGGTGAGCAGCAAAACATCAAGCATTATCAAAAGTACGTCTTTAAAATTCATATACCAGCCGGTTTTAAGCATGTATATAAAGCACACTGCCAAAGCGGTAAAGCTGATTACAAGAGTATTAACGGCAGAAGATAAAAAGTAGCTCAAAGCAAGAGTTGATTTTTTAACAGGTGAAACGGTTATGTCTTTTCTCGCGCCGCTTGTTTTATCCTGCACTATAAGCAAATTGGAGCAAAATGAAACCGTTACGCAGCTCACCGCCAAAAGAGAAGACACAAGCTGACCGCCGACAAGCGCATTTATTATACCGTCCGAAATCACGCCCGAAAATGCGGAATTAAAGCTGTCGCGATATACGCCCGCTAAAAAAGTAACATAAAGCACAAGCAAAATTATAGGTGTGATAAGCGAAGAAAAGAACATTCCCTTATCTTTAAAAAAAAGCTTTATATTTCTTTTAATAAGATTGCCGAGGCCCGTCATTTCTCATCACCTCCGGTAAGCTTTTTGCCTGTGACGGCAAGAAAAACATCATCCATTTTTCCTTTTGTTATTTCATAATCCGAGAAAAGCTCGGGGTGAGAAATTATCAGCTTTGTTGCCTCCGATGTATTCGGCACAGAAAGCTTTATCGCACCGTGAGCTTTTTCATACGGCACAGAAAGAGCCGATATTTTATTTTCATCTGCGCCGTAAAGAGTTACAAAGTCGCCCGTGTACTTATTTTTAAGCTCCAGCGGCGTTCCCTCCGCGGCGATTTTTCCGCTGTCGATAATCGTTACATAGTCGGCGTCCGCGGCCTCCTCCATATAATGCGTCGTGAGAAAAACCGTCATATTTTCGCTTTCACGGAGCTTTTGAACAACACTCCATAAAAGCACTCTTGTCTGAGGGTCAAGACCTGTTGTTGGCTCGTCGAGTATCAATATTTTAGGCTTATGAATCAAAGCCCTTGCAATATCAATCCGCCTTCTTTGACCGCCGGAGAGCTTGCCTACCGTTCGGTTTAAGAGATCGCCGAAATCAAGAAGAGCGGAAAGCTCCTTAAGTCTTTCTTTAAAGGTGCTGCCGGTGATACCGTACAAAGCCGCTCTGCTTTTTAAGTTATCTTTTACACTTAGGGATTTATCAAGCACCGATGGCTGAAAAACAACGCCGAGTGCATGCGAAATTTTACGCATATCATCGTCAATATTTTTTCCGCAAACGGTGACGCTGCCGCTGTCTTTTGGCATTTGACCGCTCAGTACCGAAATCGTTGTGGACTTGCCCGCACCGTTCACTCCGAGAAACGCAAATAATTCGCCCTCGCGAACCTTTAAAGAAAGGTCATTTACGGCTTTTATATCGCCGAAGGATTTGTTTAAGTGATCAATTTCAATTATATTATTCAAAAAATCACCCCACAGTGTTATTTACTTAAATCAGGATGTTTAGCCTGAATGTAATTACTTTCGTCGCTTCCGAGCTCGGCAGGCTTAACAGACGCTATTTCGGCAATGTCGGAATGAATTATATATATCATCCCTCTGAAAATTTCGCCGAGCTGAACGGCAATCTCATCATCCGAAAATGAGCATACGCCCTCTGCACTCAAGACACAAAGGCCGTAGGTGTATATCCACATCTGCTTAAAAAGGTGCTCTGCACGGCTGCGGTCGGCATGATAATCACGCATAATTATTTTTATATCGTCTTCTTTGCCAAACGGAATTATATCCATGACCTCGTCAAAATCGCCTATTTTAAGGCTCTTTTGCATAAACAAAAGATTGAACAGCATAGGCTCTTCTCTCGCAAATTTCACCCACTGCATACCGCGCATCTTATATGCGGGGTTATAATTTTCTGCAACTGCCATGTATGCATCAAAGCATGACTTTGCCTTTTTTTGAACCTCTGATTTAAGTTCTTCCATATCGCTGAAAAAAGTGAATATGGGAGATGACGACGTGCCGAGGCTTTTGCCCACCTCTCTGGCAGTAAGGGCGTTTTCTCCGCCGAGCCTTACCAATTCATATGCCGAGTTTATAATTTCTTCTTTTGTAAATTTGGGTTTTGGCGGCATAATATTCCTCCTGTTCGGTGTTATGTAACTTATGTTATAAAACCTATGTTTTAATTATATATCCGCTTTTTCTTTTTGTCAATATTTATATTGCAATAGAATAAAAATTCATGTAAAATATAGGTGTATATAAAAGGAGCTGTTAAGCCGATGAAAAACACGTCCGATTTAAATATAAGGAGCGGCAATTTGAGAGAGTCGAATTTTGAGCTGCTCAGAATAATATCCATGATTTTTATAATCGCATATCACCTCGTCTACTACACCGGTGTAAATATATTTACACAGCCCACCGAAATCAACAAGCTGTGGCTGCTGTTTATTATGCTCGGCGGAAAAGTCGGCGTAAATGCTTTTGTTCTTATATCCGGCTATTTTTCAGTCACCGCCAAAAATTTTAAAACAAGCAAAGCGTTAAAGCTATGGACGCAGATATTCACATATTCCGTTGTGATATTTGCCTTGTTTTTATCTCTTCGTGCAGAGCCGTTCAGCATAAAAGGGCTTGCAAAAGCAGTATTTCCGATAACATTCTCAGAGTGGTGGTTTGCAAGCGCATTTTTTGTGATGTATTTGCTCTCACCGTTTATAAACAAAATGCTTCTCGCATTTGATAAGAAAACTTATATCAAATATCTGGCAATTTTAACATTCGGCTGGTGCATAATACCGAGCATTTTCGGCGTCGCATGGCAATGTAACGAGCTTTTGTGGTTTATCTTTTTATACTCTTTGGCAGGTTATGTTCGCCTTCATGCAAAAACGACATCCGTTAAAAGCAGAACATATATTTTGTTTTCGCTGCTCTTTGCAATGCTGACATTTGTCTCGGCTTTGGTCTTTGAAATTCTCGGTAAAAAGACAGACCTGTTTGCATCGCGTATAATGTTTTATTACAACTCGGCAAGGCTTCCGTTGGCGGCGGCATCGCTTTTATTGTTTTTGGGCTTTAGAAAAATAAATATCGGTCACAAAAAGATTATCAATATAATTGCTTCCGCCACTTTCGGGGTATATTTGCTGCACGACAATTATCTTATTCGCGATCTTTTATGGAAAAAACTATTCAAAACCGCCGATTTGCTTCAAAGCAATGTATTGATTCCTTACACGATAATGGCAATCGCAGCAGTATTTGCCGCGTGCACAGTAATTGAGCTTATAAGAATTTACGCCCTTGAAAAAAACTATATGAAAATTATCAACAGGCTATCTTCGTTTATTGACTCAAAAATCGAAAAAATTTTATCTTCACATTTATAATACAGCATAATAAAGCACCGAATCTTTGCGATTCGGTGCTTTGTTTGACCCGTGCAGAGCGCGTTTTATATTTCAGATATTGTTTATCATTTCTACTCTTCTTGCATGACGGCCGCCCTCAAATTCGCCTGAGAGCCAAGTATCAACTATCATCAATGCAAGGTCGAGACCTACTACCCGCGACCCGAAAGCGAGTATGTTGGTATCGTTATGCTGTCTTGAAAGCAATGCAGAATAAGGCTCGCTGCAAACGACCGCGCGCACGCCTTTGACCTTGTTTGCGGCAAGTGAAATTCCGACGCCCGTGCCGCAAATAAGTATGCCTTTATCACATTCGCCTTTGGCGACTGCCTCTCCGACAGCCTTACCGTATATGGGATAATCGGTTCTTTCGGTGCTGTTTGTGCCGAAATCAACAACCTCTATGCCCTTTTCTTTAAGATGCTCAATCACTTTCATTTTGTATTCAAATCCTACATGATCGCATCCTATGGCAATCTTCATAATAATTTCTCCTTTTACAGGCGATATGCGGAGCATAAAGCTCCACATACCGTCATAATTATTGCTTTAATTATTGAGCGCTGTCTTTTGTAACAACGTATGAATCAACGGGAATTGTCTCTGCGGTTGCGTTAGAATCAATCTTCTCGCCGTCTTTAACCGACTTGATCATGCGGCGGAGTGAAGTTGCGCCTATTTCTGCGGAGTTCTGTGCTACCGTTGCAGAAAGCTCGCCTGCTTTTACGCTTTCGAGAGCTTCTGCCGCGCCGTCAGTGCCGACTACAAGAATCTGACCGAGCTTGCCTGCGTTTTTAACTGCCTGAAGTGCGCCAAGTGCCATTGTATCATTGCAGCAATAAATTGCTTTGAGGTTCGGATTTGACTGAAGCATGCTTGCTGCCGTGTCAAGAGCCTTCTGTCTGTCCCAGTCTGCGGGCTGTGAAGCAACGAGTTTTACCTGAGATGCAGCTTTAAATGTATTCTCTGCGCCTGTTTTACGAGCCTCGCCAGAAGCGTTGCCTGCCTTGCCCTCGATGATGGCTACTTCGCCGCCGTCTTTAAGGTTGTCAAGGATATACTGAGCGCCCTTTTCGCCGACCTTTTCGTTATCGGTTGTTGCAAACGCTATAACGCTGCCGCCTGCTGCTTTAAGGCTGTCCATGTCGATTTTTTCATCAATATTCATAACATAGATGCCCTTTTGATTTGCCTGAACTATGCCGTTAATGAGGTTTGTGGGTGAAAGAGGAGCAACACCGATTGCCTTGTAGCCTTTGTTTATGCAGTTCTCAAGAATTTTGAGCTGACCTTCTGTGTCTTCCTCTGTGTTTGCGGCAAATACGTCAACCGTAACGCCCTGTTTTTTGGCTTCTTCTTCAATTCCGGCTTTCATTTTTGCCCAGAAGTCGTTTGAAAGAGGTTTAAGAATTATTGCATACTCTGCGCCTGAGTTTCCGCCGCTGCTGCTGTCATCTTTTGAGCCGCAGCCTGTGAGAACGAGTGTGAATACTGCTATTGCAGCGAGAACGATAGCTATCAATCTTTTGGTTTTCATAATAATTTCCTTTCTTTAATAAGAATTATATTTAACGGTAATGCCGTCAAACACCTTTGATTTTGGAATGAGCAAACATTCCGCTTCCGTAGATTCCGCTTTGCTGGTCATGCTCCGAAAAGCGAATATCCAAATTTTTTTCGGGATAGGGTTTTCTTGTTTTATTATGGATTGATTTAACAAGAATATCTTTGGGGAAATTTTCCATAAATAAAACGCCGCCTGCAAGAATCGAATAATCCGGGTCAAGAATATTGATTTCTGTTGCTATGGGTATTGCGAGGTCTTCGACGTATTTTATCAGTATCGGGTCATCCGCATGGTATTTGAATACGTCTTTGATTTCTGTATCGGGGAAATACTTCTGCGCTAAGAACTCTAAATATTTACCCGAACATCTGGTTTCGGAGCAACCTACATTTCCGCAGGTGCAAACGTCTTTTATATCTATAAACGGTATGTGTCCGAGCTCGCCCGCCGCACCGTTTTTGCCGGCATACAGGCTTCCGTTTATATATATCGCATTGCCGAATCCCGTGCCGACATAAAAGCCGAGCACTGTTTTGCTTTTATCAACGTTCAATTTGTTGATGTCGTTCATCAAAAGGAAGTTAACGTCTCTGTCAAGATACACCGGCAAGCCGAGCTTTTCGCCGAGTATGTCGCTGAATCTGATATTATTAAATCCTCTTAGGTTCGGGGTCGAAATTATAACCTTTTTGTCTTTGCTGACTATTGAGGGTATTCCGACGGCAACCGCTTTGACTGAATCAGTTATGCCATAGCGTTTCATATAGGAGATTATATTCTCATATATAGTCTCTACAACATCTCCCTCGTCAAACACTCTGCTTGAATTTTTTTCAAAATTCAGCACCCTGCCGTCCTCAGTGACAGTGCCTATTCTGAAATTTGTTCCGCCGATGTCAATGCCGATGGTATAATTCTCCATTTGATACACCTCCTTATGCAGATTGTCTTTTTAAAATTCTGCGCCGGTCTGCTCTTTAAACTCATCGAGCATAATATCCCATGCCTTTTTAAGGTCAGGGTTTTTTGAGAACAAGCCCGACGAGCCTACTATAAAGACTTCCGTTCCTGCGTCATAAAGACGTTTAAACGTTTTTTGATTGCACGAGCCGTCAACCTCTATAATATAATGGTAGCCGTTTTCTTCGCGAATCTGTTTTGCTTCGCGGATTTTATCGAGCATTTCTTCTATAAACGGCTGACCTGCAAAGCCCGGGTCAACAGACATCAATGTGAGCTTATCAATTCTGCCGATATAGTGCTTTATTGCCGAAAGCGGAGTTGAGGGACTTAGCACAACGCCTTTTTTGCAGCCCAACGACTCTATTTTATTCATTATGCGAAAAGCATCGTTTACAATGGTCTCTGCATGGGGGCAAATATAGCCTGCCCCCGATTTTGCAAGAACCTCAATATAATCATCCGGGTCGGTGACCATCAGGTGACAGTCAATCGGCTTTTTGGCGATGGTTGAAAACGCCTTTACAAAATCCGGAGATAAGGTAATGTTTTTTACGAAGTGACCGTCCATAATATCCACATGATACAGGTCGCATCTCTCATTTAAAATCTCTGTCTGATTTTTAATGTCGAGCAAATCCATGCACATGAGCGACGGGTTAAACATTGGTTTCATAAAGTATCACTCCAAAATCAATTATTTTTTGCGTGCTACGAAGCGGTCAAGTGCAACGGAGCCGATTATGAGCAAGCCCATAACAACCTGCTGCCATACGCTCGGTACTGCAAGAATGTTGAGGCCATAGTTGATAACGCCGATGATGAAACCGCCCATTACAACGCCGAATATCTTACCTTTACCACCGAAGAAGCTTGTGCCGCCGATGATTGACGCTGCGATTGCGTAGGTGTCAAAGCCTGTTGCGGCTGCCGGTTCGGCAGAGCCTACGCGGCCGAGAAGAACGATACCCGCTATACCGGCGCATATGCCGGAGATTATGAATACGATAAGCGTATGCATTTTAACATTGATACCCGAGTACCAAGCGGACTCTTTATTGCCGCCGAGTGCGTAAATGTTTCTGCCGAGCTTTGTCTTTTTGGTGAGGAAAGAGAGAACAAGTGCCACGGCTATTGCGATGATTGCAACTATCGGCAGAATATCAAATATTCTGTAAGAAATAACCTTTGTGAATGATGCGGGGAATCCGAAAACTGCGCTTGAATTTGAAATAATAAGCGTTACGCCTCTGAATATGGACTGTGTGCCGAGAGTTATGATAAAAGGATGAAGTCCGGTAACATTTACAAGTGCTCCGTTTATAAATCCGAGTACACCGCCGAACAGCACACCTAAAACAACCGCAAGCAAGGGGTTGATGCCTGCCACCATCATTTGTGCCGAAAGCATACCTGTCAGAGCCACTACCGAGCCTACCGAAAGGTCAATGCCGGCTATCAATATTGCGAAGAATTCGCCCATTGCGATGAGGATATTAACCGAACTTTGCGAAAGGATCTGCGTGAGAGTTGCCGTTGAGAAGAAGGTTTTGGGTCTCATTATTGCAAGAATTAACAGCAGCAATACCAAGATTCCCATTGTTCCGTATTTTTGCCAAATTGAATTAAAAGTTACTTTTTCTTTTTTCTTGGGAGCAGCTAACTTTTTAGTCATTTTGTTCACATTCCTTTCTGAGTTAAGCTATATCCGCAGTGGACGCTTTAATAATATTTTCTTCTGTTGCTTCTTTATGATTGAAGCTTTTAACGATTTTGCCCTCGCGGAACACTTTGATTGTGTCGCACACGGCGAGAAGCTCCGTAAGCTCTGAGGACACAACCAAAACGCCTTTGCCCTCGTCTGCAAGCTTACGCATCAAAACGTAAATCTCGCTTTTACTGCCAATGTCTATGCCTTTTGTAGGCTCGTCAAATATTATTATTTGCGAATCTGCCGCGAGCCATTTGCCGAGAATAACCTTTTGCTGGTTACCGCCGGAGAGTTCCGTTATTCCCTGGTCTACCGAATAGCATTTGATGTTAAGACTTTGCTTTTGCTCTTCGGCGCATTTCTTTTCATACTTGTCGCTTATAAGTCCGCCTGCTCCGCCCATTGAGGAGCTTTTGATAAACGGCAAAATCGAGATGTTTTGCTTAATATCAAAGTTGTGGAAGAAACCTGTTTCACGTCTGTTTTCGGTTACCATTGCAAGACCGTTTTTAATAGCGGAATAAGGGCTCCTGATATTGACCTTTTTGCCGCCGATAAAAATTTCGCCTGCCGATTTCGGTTCCGCACCGAAAATCGCATTCATCAATTCGCTTCTGCCCGAACCGACAAGACCCGAGAAGCCGAGAATTTCGCCGCGGTGAAGCTTAAAAGAAACATCTTTAACTCTGCCGTCTTTTCTTGAAAGACCCTTCACCTCAAATATGACCTCTTCGTTGTCATAATTTTCGGGGGCGTCTTCATGCTGGTAGGTGTTTTTAACCGTTCTGCCTACCATCATGGTTACAAGGTCGTCAACCGTTACATCGCTGACGTTTCTTGTGCCGACGTAAGCACCGTCTTTAAGAACCGTTACCCTGTCGCCGATCTCTTTAATCTCTGCAAGCTTATGAGAAATAAAGACTATGCCTTTGCCTTCTTCTTTCAAAGCTCTTATAACTTTAAAAAGATGCTCGACCTCTGTCTCTGTGAGCGAGGTTGTGGGCTCGTCCATAACAATGACCTTGCTGTCTGCCGCAAGAGCCTTTGCAATCTCTACCTGCTGCTTTTCAGAAACACTGATGTCTTCAACAAAGGTTTTTGGGTCGCGCTTTAATCCGATTTTTGCCAAAAGCTCTTTTGCTTTTTTGTTCATTTCGGCATAATCCACAACAGAGGCTATGCCGACCTTTTTCATCGGTAATTTGCCGACAAATAAATTTTCCTGAATTGAAAGCTCGTTTATAACGCTGAGCTCCTGATAAATAACGCTGATACCGTTTTCATACGAATCTTTTGGGGTGAGCTTTGAATACTCCTTGCCGCCGATTACGATTGTTCCCTCGGTAGGTTGGTAAACACCGGATAAAATTTTCATCAAAGTTGATTTGCCTGCTCCGTTTTCGCCGAGCAAAACATGAACCTCACCGGGCTGAATATCAAATGAAATATCTTTCAAGGCTGTTACACCGGGGAATTTTTTTACTACCCCTTTCATTTCAACGAGTGCGCTCATATCAACCTTCCTTTCTGGCTATAATATTAAAGCAATAATGTAAAAATTTGGTTATAATATTGAGTAAAGGTTTACTCAATATGTATTAAAAAAAGAGTCAAGCTCCTTTTTTAAATGTTTTTGGTGCTCTCCCTAACCGAGAGCTCAACCGGAATAATAAACTCCGGTGTTTTTTTGATTTTATCGACAATCATCTGCATAAGAATTTCGACTGATTTTTGACCGATTTTTTCGGTATTCTGAACTACGGTTGTAATCGGAGGGTCCGAAATCTCTGCCGAACGTATGCCGTCAAATCCGACAAGCTTTACATCTTCGGGTACTCGCCTGCCCCTGTCTTTGAGTCCTCGCAAAACACCGAGAGCCATTGTGTCGGTATTGCAAAAAACCGCGTCAAACTCAATTTCTTTATCAATAACCTTTTTTATTGTTTCACAAGCATCCTCATATGATACCTTGCAGTTGATTATTCGTTCGTTATCTATCGGAATATTGTAGCGTTTATGAGCCTCAAGATATCCGTTCATACGGTCGTTAACCGTGTTAAACTCGTTGGTATCTTTTATCATCAGAATTTTTCGGCAGCCTCTTTTAATAAGCTCCTCCGTTGCGAGGAAGCCGCCCATCAGGTTATCGGAGGCAACAAGGTTTGAATTTATACCGGGCCCGCGGTCTATATAAACAACAGGAACGGTGAAGTCCTTTTCTATATCGTCAACCGACCTTCTTGTGCTGATATAAATTATGCCGTCAACACCTTTTGTCTGCAATGAATTTATGTGGTAATCTTCAAACTTTATATCCTCGTTTGAGTCGCAGACAAAAACATTATAACCGTATTTCATAAGCTCATGCTCTATTGCTCTGACTATCTGCGCGAAATATTCATTCGTAATATCGGGAATGATAACACCGACAGTGTTTGTGTGGTTTGTTCTGAGCCCTTGCGCGTTGGGATTGATTGTGTAGTTATACTTTTTTACGATATCCATTACGCGTTTTTCGGTCTCGGCAGAATACCGACCGTTTTGGTTAAGTACCCTTGAAACAGTCGCTATCGAAACACCGGACATTTTCGCAATGTCCATCATAGAAATGTTTTTGTCATCCAATTTAATCACCGCGTAATTCGTTTGGGTAATCGTTTACCCTGTGGCTACATCATAATACAGTGTTTTGATTTTGTCAACAGTTTTTTTTGGATATTTTTTAACTTTTTATATATTTTACAAAAAGCCCTCCGTCAATTACAGCAATTTGACCAAACAAAAGCGACTGCAAAGACTCACAGCCGCTTTTGTTTGATTATTTTGACTTTTCGTTCAAATATTTTTTGGCGTCTTTGACAAAGCTTGCCGCAATCATAATTATGACTATGCCTATCGGGAAAGCCGCAACAATACTAACCGACTGCAGGTTGCTCATTGAGCTTTCTGCAAAAAGCAGAGCTATCGGCAGCATTATAAGAAGCAGACACCACATAAGCTGAATTGCTTTGTGCGGCTGCTCGTCATCACCGAGCTTTTTGTAGCTGTAGCACGCGGCGGTAAGGGCAATTGAATCAAAAGAGGTTGCATAAAAAGCAATCATTGCCGCCAAAACAACAATCATAATAAATTCAGCGCAAGGCATAGATTTCATCATAGAAACAATAAGAGCATAAATATCGCCGTCCGCATTGTATTGAGCGATAAAATCCGCCTCACCCGACATTTGCTTGCCCATAGAGAAATTGCCGAGAACAACAAAGCTCGCAAGAGTTGAACCGACACCGAAAGCATATCCGCCCAAAATGGTCTGCTTGACTGTTCTGCCCCTTGATATGTTGCCGATAAAGAACGGTGCCGCAACACACCATACCATCCAGTATGCCCAATAATAGGTTGTCCAGTTCTGCGGAAAATCCGTCTTTCTCAACGGGTCAGTATATGTTGAAAGCTCAAAGAAATTCTGAACCATTTTGCCGAACGAGCTAAACCCGGTTTCGATTATATATCTTGTCTCTCCGCCGAAGAGCAGAACAAAGGTCAGCAATCCGAAGAAGAGAAATATACAAAGCTTAGCCAAAATACTTATGCCTTTGAAGCCGTGCAGCAATGAGAAGGTATAAACAAAACAAGTCACAATCAATATGATAACATTTATCAGCGTTACACTGACATTAAAGTGAAATATCTCTTTTATAATATTTGCCATGAGCGGCGTTGCAACACTGAATGTTGTGGCCGTACCGGCTATCAAAGCAAAAACCGCCAAAAGGTCTATGATTCTGCCGGCGAAACCGTCTGTGTGTTTGCCTAAAATCGGTCTGCAGGCTTCCGAATATCTTTGCCTGTTTCTTTTGCGAACATGAAGCATAAAGCCGAATGCAACCGCCAAAACAAGATAAAACGCCCACGGAATAAAGCTCCAATGAAACAGCGGGAACACCCCTGCCCACTCCTGAACGCTGCCAAGCTCTTTTATATGGGGGTCCGTGGCATAAAGAACCCACTCTGAAAACGAATAAAACAAAATATCGGCGGCAAGTCCGCAAGTGAACATCATTGAACCCCATGTAAAGAACGAATACTTAGGTTTTTCATTCTCACCGCCCAAAACTATATTGCCGTATTTTGACATTGCAATATATATTGAAAGCAAGAATATTCCGAGACCGATAACCAGATAATATGTACCCATTGTGTTGCCGAAAAAATATCTTACCTGGCTCAGAACGGCGTTTGAGCGCTCCGGCAGGAAAAAGAACATTATGCAAAGACCGAGTATTATGGTCAGCGGCAAAAATGTTATCAGCCAATCCACTCTTTCTTTTTTATTTGTTTTTTTCATGCGGTATTTCCTCCTTGATTTTTTTATAAGATAAATCCAACTTCATCAAATCATCCAGGCTGTCAATCTCAATAACGTCGCCGTAATTCATCGGTCTTACCGTGAGATCATACTCATCAAAATGATTAAACATAACAACATCGTCCCAATATATACCGCGGTTTTGCTTGTTTTCAAACTCAAGCTCAAGATGCCTTTTCAGCTTTTTGCCGTCTTTCTCGTTCCAGCGCGATATGCTAAAAAGCTGCCAGCCTCTTTTTCCGCCGGTTCGGCTGCAGGAAACCACCTTTCCGTTTTCTACCTGCTGAAGCCACTCATCGGTTTCTCCGTCTGTCCATACGCTGTTGTATCCCGATTTTTCAAAATACGGTGAAAGCACATCATCGTTGTATATTATTTGATCGCCGTCCAGGATCAGCGAATTTTCAAGATGCTCTCTTGCAACATACAGTGAAGAAATGTTGTTGCATGTGTCATAATAAGGATTTTCGATAAGCTCTATTCCGCTGTATTCTCTTTTCAAAACATCAAATTTTTCTTTGAGATAGCCGACGACAATATATATTTCGTTAACACCGTTTTTGTGTAAAGCTTTTATGACCGAATCTATCATCCTTACCCCGTTGACTTTTATCAAGGGCTTCGGAGTTTCTTTGGTCACGGGCATAAGTCTGCTGCCAAACCCCGCCGCCATTATAACGGCTCTTTCCGCTTTATTCATTCTCGTTTCCCTTCAATTTTTCCATACGTTTTTTAGCTTTTTTATAATATTCTTTTGCGTAGCGATACTGTAAAAGAGAGTATTCGCCGAACTCAACGCCGAGATTTCTTTTATATTCGCACCAGTTGCTCCAAAGAAGTCCGCAGCAGGCAACGTAGCAATAGATTTTTATTCTGTTCTCTTCACTGCACGCTCCTTCAAAATATATGTCTATAAGCTTATCGAGCTGTTCTTTATTGTAACCCGTATAAATAGCAAACATGGCTATATCAACGTGTGGGTCCTGCATACCTGCATATTCCCAGTCTATAAGCTTTACGAATTTTTTGTCTCCGTCCTTATAAATCAAAAAGTTATCGGGTACGGCGTCTACATGCGTCAGCACTTTTTCGTTTGCGTGTGAATCAATGTATTCTTTTAAAGACAAAACATTGTTTTTGGTAGTTTTGTAATCAATAAATACAGAATCCTTACCCTGCCAAAGACTCTCATAAAATTCTATCTGACCGAATATATCAAACGTATGACTAACCTTCAGCTTTTTGGAATGAAACTGTTTTAAAAACATCATTGCCTCTTTAACGTCGTTTTCGTCAAACGGGTTGCATACGCTCGTATTATCTATAAACTCCGTTATTTTATAGCCGGTTTTAGGGTCAATATAAATAACATTGTCGCAGATTCCCGTTTTGTTTATAACACTGTAAACGGCGGCTTCGTTTTCTCTGTTAATTAAAAACTCCGTACCCTCGCCCGGCACGCGCATAATATATTTTTTCCCTTTGCAAACAAAGGTGAATGATCTGTTTGTCATTCCCTTTTTTTGAACCGCAATATTTGTAATATCTTTTGATGCGGCATCAAACACCCTGCATATCAGCTCAATTGCCTTCGTTTTAAGATGGGCGGAATCTTCATCAAGATCTCTGAGCTGCTCATAAGTGTTTATTTCGGCTATGTCAAAGCGGCTCATCACCTTGGCATAGATATTCATTTTATTTTTATTTGTCAGCGTTTCCTCCCAAAACAAATCATTGTTTGAATTGTCAAGGCAAAGCGTATCCGCTTTTTGACGAACGCTTTTTGATTTTTCTGAATTAAGATAGCAAATGCCTATCATTTTATATTGTTTTTTTCCGCTATTGTCCAAAACAATTTCGCCGTTTCTGCCTATCTCTACCCCGTATTTCCCGTCTCTTTCATCGCTGAGCATATACCATGAGTAAAGCTCATGTTCGCTGTAAGGGTTTTTTTCGCACCTTATATCGCAGGGTATTATATACGCATTTTCCAAATAATCGGCAGCACATTTTAAAGAATAGAGATTATTTTTTTCGGCATAATCTTTATTGTAAATCAGCTTTACGTTATATTTATCGATAAGGTACTCAAACTTTTCTTTCATATAACCTACAACGATGTATATTTCGTTAATTCCGGCAAAGTGAAGCTGTTTTAATGTTCGCTCAATCAGTTTTTCGCCGTGAGCCTCCAAAAGTCCTTTAGGCGTGTCGGTGTTTATCGGAGCCATGCGCGTGCCGTAACCCGCGGCAAGAATGACCGCTCTTTGCGGCTTGTTTTGACATAACAAACGCTTTGCCTTGGAGGTAATTTCAAATTTCGAGTCAATCATCTGCTCTGCTTCCAGCGTTTTCAGTGCCTTGTTTGCAGAGCCGAGAGAACACCCTGCCGCCTCCGCAAGCTCACGCTGATTTGCAAAACCGCCTCGGTATAAGGCGACAAGTATGTCACATTCGATTTTGTTCATAAGTTTCGCTCCATTCAATTTCGTGAACAAGATAATTATATTATACCTAAATAAAATAATATGTCAAGAAAAAAATCCGCGACAAACATCGCAGATTTTTGAGAAAATAATCTTATAGAATTTTACCGTCGGTAGAGATAACGTGCACCTGCCACGGAATAAACTTGCCGCTGTTTTGAAGTGCGGTTTTGGCGGCGTGCTCAATACCGGAGCAGCACGGCACCTCCATCCTGACTATGGTAAGGCTTTTTATATTGTTATTTCGGATTATTTCGGTGAGCTTTTCGGTGTAATCGACATCGTCAAGCTTTGGACAGCCGATAAGAGTTATTCGGTTTTTGATAAATTCGTTATGAAAATCACCGTAGGCATATGCCGTACAGTCCGCAGCAATCAAAAGATCCGCGCCGTCAAAATAAGGTGCGTTTATCGGCACAAGCTTTATTTGAACGGGCCACTGTGAAAGACGGCTCTGCGTTTTAACGGCAAATTCGGGAATTTTATCCTCTCCCCTTTTAATTTGCTTTGACTGCATACCGGGGCATCCGCAGGGCAACGGCTCGCTCTGTGCTCTCTTTTTAGCCTGAGCAGCTTTAACCGCCGCCTCATCATATGCAGGTGCTTCGCGGTTTTCAAAGCTTATTGCGCCCGTGGGGCAAGCAGGCAGGCAATCGCCGAGGCCGTCGCAATAATCCTCTCTCATAAGCTTTGCTTTGCCGTTCACCATGCCGATTGCGCCCTCGTGGCAAGCTTTGGCGCAAAGTCCGCAGCCGTTGCATTTATCTTCGTCTATTTTAATTATTTTTCTTATCATAATATTATCCTCCGAATTTTTTTTGCAAAGATTGATTTGCTGAGCCGATTATATTATAATATAAAAAATTATTATGTTGTAATTACAACGAAAGAAGAAATTTTTATGAATACCGAATTTCAAAAGCTTCCGTTTTTTGGTGGATTATCAAAAGAAAACGCAGATGAACTGATGCTCAAAGCAAATATATTTGAAAAAGAATATCAAAAAGATGAAATAATTATTTTGGCAGATGACGACGTGCCGAATTTCGGCATAGTCCTCTCGGGCGAAATATATATAGAAAAAGATGATATAGACGGCAACACCGCGATAGTGAGCTGCATAAAGAAATACGGTGTTTTTGCCGAGGCTTTTGCGTGCTCGGGGCATAAGGCAACAGTCAATGTGCGGGCAGGCGGCAATTGCCGAATATTATGGATAAATTATAGCTCTCTTTTAAACGACAATATATCGTCCGGCTGCAAGGGTGCGGTGCTGTCGCGTCTTTTAAAATCCTCAAATGAAAAAAATATATTTTTAACCGGCAGAATTGAGCACCTGACAAAGCACACGTTAAGAGAAAAGGTGCTGTCATATCTCACAAGCCGTTCGGCAATGTTAAAGTCAAAGACCTTTACCGTTCCGTTTGACAGAAAGGCAATGGCCGACTATCTCGGTGCGGATCGCAGTGCGCTATCCGCCGTTCTTTGCAAAATGCGCGACAGCGGAGAAATCGAGTTTCATAAAAACCAATTTACTCTGCACATATAAAAAACAACCGCGAAGATGCCCAAAGGCACAATCGCGGTTTAGTATTTTAAAGGAGATTTTCTGCCAATTTTCCGCCGTAAGCTTCCGCTACATCCGCAAGCTTATCTTCGGGGATTGTCTGGAGCATCGGAAGACCCGTGCTGAGCATTGTGACATATATCTCTGCCGATTTTTCTATTGTGTGCATAAGGCCGAAAGCCGAGTCAAAATCGTTGCCCATAACAAAAAGTCCGTGATGAGCCCAAACAACTGCGTCGTATTTTTTCATAAGCTCACTGGTTTTAAGGGCAATTTCGGCTCCGCCGGGAATCATCCATTCAACAACGCCGACGCCCTTGGGGAACACTACCGGGCACTCGGTCATGCTCTGCCAAAGAACTTTTGAGAAAGCCGAATCGGTAAGAGGCAAAACAAATGTAAGAGCAATAATATTTGTGGGGTGCGCATGATAAATTACTCTTGCTTCGCCGTTTGTCTCTGCCGTTTTAACACTGTGATTGAGGAAGTGGCTCGGGAACTCGCTTGTAGGTCCGCCGCCCTTTGTAAGACCCCAAACTATTCTGTAGCTGTCGCCCTTGTCGTTAATCTCTACAATGCAAAGGTTCTCTTCCGGGGCAAGGCTCATGTTTCTGAAATATTTGCCCGTGCCGGTTGACATAAAATATTCGCCTGCAAGGTTATCTGCCTGAACGCCCATGTTCACCCAAGGTCTGTCATATGTAAAATACGGTTTGCACTCTTCGACCTCTTCTTTTCTCATGCGGTATGTAAGATTGCCGCCGTTGCGCTCGTGCCAGCCCTGACGCCAGCCGTCGTCGCAAAGTCTTACAAATCCTTTTAATACATTACTTTCTAAAATACCCATTTTTACACCTCTTGATTTTTTAAGACCGCCGTATTTTGACACAGCGGTCTGTTAATTACATCTTTGCGTAGTTTTCAAGGTAGCCGTCAAGGTCAACCTTGAGCACGTTGTTTATAAGATTTGTAGCTATCATAAGACCTGCAAAAGCAGTGAGAGTTACAATCTGCTCATCTGTAAAGAACTTTTTAAGCTCTGAAAACATCTCGTCCGAAATTTCGTTAGGATAATCTACACAAGCTCTGCCGAACTCGCAAAGAAGAGCCTCTTTTTCACTCAAATCGCTGCCGTTCGGGTCTTTGCCGCCGTCAACAAGAATTTTTTTAAAAAAGTTTGAGCATATAAGGCAGCTGTTCTCTGATGAAATTGCATAAGAGAAAATATTTATGCTGAAATCGTCAAGAAAAAGAGCAAGCTCATCTCTGAGAGTATACCATTCCATCAAAGCTTTGAAAGACGGTATATTGTTGAGAAGAGTTTTCTTCATATTTGTGATTCTGCCGTGTTTTGCTATCTGGTCGTCATACTCTTTTTTTGCCTGCGGTGAAGCGGTTTCATATTCAACCATCGGTATTCTTGCCATAGGTATATCTCCTTTTAAAAATATACCTATATTTTATTACCTGTTCACTGCAAAGTCAAGATATTTGCACTGCTATTTGCGCCGAAGATATGAAGTTTTTCTGTTTTTAGTGCAAGTCTCACTTTTTGCCCCGAAGCATACACTTTGTCTGATGCAATTCTTGCGATAAGCTTTGTTGAATAATAATCTAAATAAAGATAAGTTTCACTGCCCATAGGCTCGCTGACCTCAACGGCCGCTTCAATAAAGCAGCTGCCGTTTTGGCGTATATATTCTTCGTCATCCGTTAAATCTTCGGGTCTTATGCCGAGTATAAGCTCCTCATCTTTCATTGCCGAAAGAGCCGCGGACTGTGCCTCGTTTTTTACACTTATTTCGGCGTCATGCAAAACAAGACTCACTCCGTCTGAAGCACACTTTGCCCTGCAGGGAATAAAATTCATACGCGGAGAGCCGATAAATCCCGCCACAAAAGTATTGCAGGGATTGCAGTAAAGATTGTGCGGAGTATCCATCTGCTGAACTATGCCGTCTTTCATAACAACGATTCTGTCGCCCATCGTCATAGCTTCGGTCTGATCATGCGTGACATAGACAAAGGTTGTTTCAAGCTTTTTATGGAGCTTGATTATTTCTGTACGCATGGTTGTACGAAGCTTTGCGTCAAGATTTGAGAGCGGCTCGTCAAGCAAAAACACATCCGGCGAGCGCACCATTGCTCTGCCGAGGGCAACTCTTTGGCGCTGACCGCCCGAGAGTGCTTTTGGCTTTCTTTTTAAAAGATGCTCAATATCAAGCACCTTTGCCGCCTCTCTGACTCTCTTGTCTATTTCACTTTTGGGAACTTTGCGAAGCTCCAGCCCGAATGCCATATTTTTATAAACCGTCATATGAGGATAAAGAGCATAGCTTTGAAATACCATTGCAATATTTCTGTCTTTGGGGGCGACATCGTTTACCACCCTGTCCCCTATTTTAAGCTCGCCTTTTGAAATCGGCTCAAGCCCCGCTATCATTCTGAGCGTTGTGGATTTGCCGCAGCCTGAGGGTCCGACAAGTATAACAAATTCTTTGTTTTCAATCGTAAGATTGACGTCGTTCACGGCTACCGTTCCGTCGGGGTAAACCTTTGAAATATTTTTAAGAGAAATACTTGACATATTTTATTATCCTTTCACCGCTCCGGCAACTACGCCTTTTATAATATATTTTTGAGAAAAAAGATAAAATATAACTATCGGCACTATTGCCAAAACGAGCATTGCCATCATAGCGCCCATATCAACAGAACCGTATCCGCCTTTCAGATACTGTATTGCTATCGGCACGGTTTTGTAATCACTGCCTATTACAAGATATGGCAGCAGATAGTCGTTCCAAACCCACATCGCATTTAAAATGGCAACGGTTATTGCCGTCGGCTTTAAGATGGGAAAAACCACCCTAAAATAAGTCTGCAAAGGTCCGCAGCCGTCTATCATGGCAGCTTCTTCTATTTCAAGCGGAATAGATTTTACAAATCCGCTGAACATAAACACCGAAAGTCCCGCACCGAAGCCGAGATATATAAAAACAATGCCGACGGGGTTATCGAGGTGCAGCGTGTTAGCCGTTTTTGTGAGAGTGAACATAACCATCTGAAACGGTACAATCATAGAAAAGACAAACGCATAATAAAGCGCCGATGTGAATTTACTCTTTTGCCGCGTTATATACCACGCTGTCATAGAGGTAAAAAGCACTATCGCGGCAACCGAAAACACCGTAATAAAAACCGACCAGCCGAAAGCTTTAAAAAATCCGGTTTTTGCCACGCCCTCGGTGTAGTTTAAAATGCCTTCAAAGGTTTCGCTGTCCGGCAGCTTAAACGGCTCGCCGCTTATATAAAATTTGCTTTTAAACGAATTCATCAATACTATCGCTATCGGCGCGACAAATATCAACGCCGCCGCCGTAAGCAATATATATGATAAAATATTAAAAACAATGTTTCTTTTTTGCATTATTGTTCCACCTCTTTTTTTCTTGTGACCGCAAGCTGAATAAATGCTATAACGGCAACTAACAAAAAGAAGATAACCGCTTTTGCCTGGCCTACACCCTCCCAGCCGACTTTGCCGTAAAACGTGTTATAAATATCAAGCGCGAGCATCGCGGTTTTTTTAGACGGGGCGCCCGCCGTCAGAGCAAGGTTTTGGTCAAAAAGCTTAAACGAATTTGTTATTGTCAAAAACATACATATTGTAACGCTCGGCATAACAAGAGGAATTGTAACGTTTTTTAATGTCTGCCATGCGCCCGCGCCGTCCACCTTTGCCGCATCCTGAAGCTCTGACGGAACATTTTGTATTCCTGCAATATAAACCACCATCATATACCCAATAAGCTGCCAGTTCATAAGAACCACAAGACCCCAAAAGCCGTATTTGGGGTCGTAGGTTATGGTAACTCCCCAAAATTGCAAAATGCCGTTTATTATAAGCTGCCAGATATAACCGAGAACTATGCCGCCTATAAGATTCGGCATAAAGAACACCGTTCTGAAAACATTTGTGCCTTTAAGCCCTTTGGTTAAAAGGCTCGCCAAGGCGAACGCAATAACATTTACGCTTATAACAGACACGACGGCGAACTTAACCGTGAACCACAAAGCATTTTTAAAATCGTCATTTGAAAACGCCTTTATATAATTTTGTATGCCGACCCACTGCGCGTCTATTATTGTTGTAAACTCGGTAAAAGAAAGCGTTATACCGAGAACGAACGGAATGACAAACGCTATGAGAAAAGCCGCAAGAGTCGGCAACACAAATATAGGAAAGTATTTTTTCAGCTGCATAAATTCACCGCCAAATTTTGTTATGCTCTCTCACTTTTCCATGAGTCAATAACGGTTTTCTTCACATAATCCCAATCTTTTGTGCCCTGAACATACTCAAGGAGTGCGTCGCTGAAAGCGGATTTAAAATCCTGACTCGGGAATGAATTGAAAGTCCAGTCAATCGTCCTGACATCGCGGTTCATCCAATCTATAACCTCTCTTGCAAGCGGATCAGATGGTTTTTCATCATCTGCAAAGGTGTTAAAAGGCGTTATAAATTCGAGCTTTTCGGTAACATATTTTTTGCCCGTGTCGCTTGAGAAAAGCCATTCAAGGAATTTGAGCGACGCCTCTTGTTTTTCTTTTGATACCTTTGAATTGATAGCAAGATAGTTTTCCGTACCTATGCAAAGTCCCTGATTTTCTTCGCCGTCAACGCCTGTATAAAGCGGCAAATATTTAATATTATCCTCTTTAACCTTGTTGCCGGAAACATTTTTTATCTGCGACCATGCCCAGTTACCGTTTTGAACCATTGCCGCCTTGCCGAGTGCAAATTCCGACATTGAATCTTCAACCGATTTGCTGCCGAGAACGCCCTTTTCGCTGACGGAATTATCTGTGTACAAATCAAAGAGGTTTTTATATTTATCCGCATAGGTGAATTTTATTTCTTTGGCGTTATAAGCCGTCGCTATTGCGCTCGCCGATTTGTCAAGGTCTTTCATTTCGTAATAAATCGGCACGCTCGCAAGGTGCGATTCCCAGCGCCAAGCCTCTCCGCCTGCCATTGATGTCGAGGCAAAAACTCCGTCGATACCGAGCTCGGATTTGTGCTTTGTCATATCCTGCACAACGGCTTTTAAAAGAGAAAAGTTTTTTATCTCTTGTGCAGAGGTGATACTGACAGCCTTGTCTTTGAGGGCAAAATATTTTTCCATTATTTCGTTGTTGTATATTATTCCGAAGCCCTCAACAACATAAGGAATACCGTAAATTCCGTCGCCGTCTTTTATTACCATATCCTTATCCAAAAGATAGGAATAAATCTTGGTATCTTTAAGGTCAAGACAGTAGTTTTTCCACGCGGTGTAGCCCACCATGCCGTTAATTTGAAAAATTGTAGGCGCGTCGGTCTTGGCAATCTCAGATTTAAGTGTAGTTTCATAAGAATCGCTCGCCGCCGTCACGACTTTAACCTTAACGCCTGTTTCTTTTTCATAGGCGGTGGCTATTTCTTTATATATATCCGCAATTTCGGGTTTAAAATTGAGATAATATATCTCGAGTGCGTCTTTGCCGCCGGACGCATTTGAATCATCGTTTTTCTTGCCGCATGACGTCAGCATAAATATCATTACGGCAGACAAAATCAACGCAATAATTTTTTTCATACTCGTTCCTCCGTTAATGAGCAATATTTGCATTTGCATATTTATTCTGCTATAATATTGCCGAAATATACAGTTAAGGAGTTCAAATTATGATTAAGCACATAGTTTTTTGGAATATACGAAACGATGAAAACAAAAAAAGCAATATGAAAGAAATGCGTAAAAAGCTCACTTCGCTTGTCGGCGTTGTTCCCGGGCTTATAAGCGCAGAGGTAGGGTTCAACTATAACCCTAAGGGATATGACGTTGCGCTTTATTCTGTATTTGAAAGCAAAGAGGCACTCGACGGCTATCAAGTTCACCCCGAGCATCTGAAAGTCAAAGAGTTTGTTCACTCGGTTATAACAGAGCGTGCCTGCGCCGACTACGAAATATAAAAGGGAAAGCAAAATGTATCGAATACTTATAGTTGAAGATGATTCAACCATTGCAAAAATGATAAAAAAGCATTTAATATCGTGGGGATATGAAGCTGTTTGCTCCGAAAATTTTCAAAATATCACAGAAGATTTTTTGTCGTTTAACCCGCAGCTTGTGCTTCTTGACCTGTCGCTCCCCTTTTACAACGGTTTTCACTGGTGTCAGGAGATAAGGAAGATTTCAAAAGTTCCGATAATTTTCATTTCGTCCGCGTCGGACAATATGAACATTGTTATGGCAATGAACATGGGCGGAGACGATTTTATTGCAAAGCCGTTTGATTTGAACGTGCTTACGGCAAAAATTCAGGCAATACTTCGCAGAAGCTTTAACGGCAATATTAAAACCGCTCTTGAATACCGCGGCGCGGTGCTGAACACCGACGACGCGAGCCTTATAATCGGCGACGACAAAATCGAGCTTACCAAAAACGAATACAGAATTTTAAAAATTCTTATGGAAAACAAGGGCAAAATTATCAGCCGAGACACGCTCATGCGCCAGCTTTGGGAGACCGACTGCTTTGTTGACGAAAATACACTGAGCGTAAATGTCGCAAGGCTCAGAAAAAAGCTTGAAAACGCCGAACTATCGGACTTTATCAAAACAAAAAAGGGTCTTGGGTATATAATTGAGTAGGCAAAAAGCGGAGAAATTGACATGAAGATTTTTTTAAAATATCTTAAATACAACGCCAAAAACATATTGTGCTTTGCCGTGTGCTGCGTGATTTTTGCAACGATTTTTTATTTGTTCTCGTTGCCGCTGAAAGCGGTTTTATACCCTGCCCTGCTTTGTTTGTTTTTTATTATTATTTGTGCCACAGTCGGTTTCATTCGGTTTTATAAAAAGCATAAAATGCTTGAAAGGCTCACAAAAGAAGCGTCGGTTACGATTGAGCTTTTGCCGAAAAAGCGCAATTTAATAGAAGAAGATTACCAAAACGTCATAAGAGAGCTTTTTGAATTTCAAAAGCAATTTGAGCAAAAATCAGATATAAAATACTCCGATTTGCGCGAATACTTTACACTGTGGGCACATCAGATAAAAACGCCGATAGCGGCTATGAGCTTGATTTTGCAAAGCGATTTTGAAAATCCGCAAAGCCGCGAACTTCTTGAAGAACTGCAAAAAATAGAGCAATATGTTGAAATGGTTTTGGGATATTTGCGGCTCGAATCGGAGTCTACCGACTATATAATAAAAAAATACGACCTCGACTCTGTAATTAAACAAGCCGTAAAAAAATATGCTTCTCAGTTTATCAGAAAAAAGATTAAGCTGTGTTACGAACCGCTCAAAAAAGAAATTCTGACGGACGAAAAATGGCTTTTGTTTGTTATTGAGCAAATACTCTCTAACTCGGTTAAATACACCAAAAGCGGCGGCAGCGTTTCAATATATTTAGAAAGCCCTGTAACTTTGTGCATAGAAGACACGGGCATAGGCATTGAAAGCGAAGACCTGCCGCGAATTTTTGAAAAAGGATACACGGGGTATAACGGACGAAGCGATAAAAAATCCTCCGGAATAGGGCTTTATTTATGCAGGAGGATTACAGAACGGCTCGGGCATAAAATTTATGCCGAGTCAACCGTCGGAAGAGGCACGGTTATAAAAATTGACCTCGGCAGAGAAAAGGTTGAGATTGAATAAAACAAAAGCTGTACTTTACATCGGCTCGTTTGAGACATGATGTGAATTACAGCTTTTTGTTATACTATTTTGCCTTTATATTGTCTTGTGCTTCAAACAGGGATTTAAAAGCTCCGTCTTTTTTCAAAAGCTCCTGCGGACCTCCCTGCTCCGTAATTTTTCCGCCATTTATCACAAGCACTTTATCTGCCATAGCGGCTCTTTTTATATCATGGGTAATTACAACAACCGTCTTGCCGCCGACTTTACACTCATTTTGCAGCATTTCAAACATTTTGCCTGCTGTTTTTGCATCAAGCGGCGGCAACAGGCGCAAGCACGGCTATAACCACACAAATAATCAGTGCTCTCAAATTTTTTTCGGGAATAAACTCATCTGTTATTTTTTGATATATAACGGGCACGATTGCCGTTAAGCCGACCGCCAATGCCGATAAAGCAAAAACAGCCAAAAGACTATGTAAATATTTTTTTACGGACATTTTAATCATCTGCTTTGAAATGCTGTTGTCTTTGGCAAACATAATTTCCTCCTGTGGGCTAAAATAAAAGCTACAATCCATACCCAGTCTTAATGCCGTTTGTGAATTGTAGCTTTATTTTGTCTATATAATATGTGTCAGATTACTGCTCTATTTAAAAAGCTTATGCTGTTTTGCCGTATTTTTTTGCCATGATATTTTTCACAACAAAGAGGAAAAGTACCGTAAGAACTATGCCGCCTGCAAGGCAGATCCATGCGTTCTGAACAAAGCCTGCGACAATAAACATTACAAATGATATTGCGGCAACACTTATTGCATAGGGCATCTGTGTTGAAACGTGGTTAATGTGGTTGCACTGACCGCCTGCCGATGACATGATGGTTGTATCGGATATGGGTGAGCAGTGGTCGCCGCATACAGCACCTGCAAGGCAAGCCGAAATACCGATAACCATAAGCTCTGATTGGTCGCTGCCCGTGAATATATATGTAACAATCGGAATAAGAATACCGAATGTTCCCCACGACGTACCTGTTGCAAATGCAAGTCCGCATGCTACAAGGAAGATTATAGCCGGGAGGAATTTATCAAGACCGCCTGCCGCACTGCTCATTACGTCTGCAACGAAATATTTAGCACCGAGTGCCGCTGTCATATTTTTAAGAGATGTTGCAAAGGTAAGAATCAATATTGCGGGAACCATAGCTATAAAGCCCTTGGGTACTGCCGCCATGGCGTCTTTGAAGCTGATAAGTCTTCTAAGCATAAGGAATACGATAATCGCAACAAGAGAAATGAGTCCGCCCCACGGCAAACCGAAGGTTGCGTCTGTATTTGCAAATGCGTCTATAAAGTTTACGCCGTCGAGTATTCCGCCGACATATACAAGTGCGAATACGCAGCAAACTATAAGAAGAATGATCGGGAAAATAAGGTCTATGACCTTGCCTTTTTCAGAGAATGTTTCTTCTTCGGATTCGTTTCTGTCACCGCTTGTGTAAAGGTCGCCCTTGGTCATTGCGTTAAGCTCGTGAACGCGCATCGGACCGTAATCGAACTTCATGAGCGTAATTGCAATTATGAAAACAAGGGTCAAAAGTGAATAGTAGTTATAGGGAATTGCGGTTATGAAAAGGTCAAGTCCCTTGCCGTCCTCGGCATATGCAGAAACCGCAGCCGCCCAGCTTGAAATAGGAGCTATCATACATACGGGTGCCGCTGTGGCATCTATAAGATAAGAAAGCTTTGCTCTTGAGATTTTATGACCGTCTGTAACAGGTCTCATAACAGAGCCGACTGTGAGGCAGTTAAAATAGTCGTCAATAAAAATAAGTACACCAAGAGCCATTGTTGCAAGCGCCGCGCCTGCTCTTGACTTTATGTGCTTTGAGGCCCATTTGCCGAATGCGGCAGATCCGCCTGCTTTATTAACAAGGGCAACAACTATACCGAGTTCAACAAGGAATATGAATATACCCGCGCTGTCTGCAACCGCGCTTTGAAGTCCGTTGCCTATCAAAGCATCCATTGTTTTGGTAAATGAAAAATTAGAATAAATAATAGCACCTGCCAAAATACCTATAAACAAAGAGCTGTAAACCTCTTTTGTTATAAGCGCAAGACCTATTGCTATTACCGGCGGCAAAAGAGCCCAAATCGAACCTCTTACCTCGCCTGTTCCCTCGCAGGTTTCGCAAGCTACGCCGTCAACCAAGCCTGTTGCATGGCAATCGGAACATTTTACCATTGCAAGAGCACTGTCTGAAACGGCAAGAAAGACCATAAGACCCACTATCACAAAACAAGCGATAATGAGAACAATCTTTTTTGTTTTTGTCATTTTTCTTCCTCCTAAATTTTACTCCCTAAAGGTTATTGGGGAATTACCTTGATAAGCCCCCTCTTTTTTCACAAGCCGTTATGTAACCGTACCGGCGGCTTTAATGTGATAAAAAGACTTTAACAGTTTAGCACAAAAAAACGAATATGGCAATAGCAAATAAAAAAATCCTGCCGAAAAGACAGGATTTTTTGTCGGTTAAATCAGGTTTCGTTATATGTACGGGCTTTTTCAAACTCTTCTTCAATCTGTTTTGAGGGTTTCTCTGTGCAAAGCGAAACCACTACTATAAATATGCACGAAACAAGGAACGCCGGAAGAAGCTCGTATATTCCGAATATGCCGCCGAGGGGTTTTAACAAAAGTTTCCATACAAATACGGTAATTCCGCCGGAAAGCATACCTGCAATCGCGCCGGCTCTGTTGACTCTCTTCCAGAAAAGCGAGAACAAAATTATCGGACCGAATGTTGCACCGAATCCCGACCACGCAAATGAAACGACCTCAAAAATAACGCTGTTTTCGTTCCATGCAATCGCAATACCGACAGCGGTTATTACAAGAAGTATAATTCTTGAAAGCTTCATAACCTGCTTATCTGTGGCGTCTTTTTTGATTATACCCTCAAAGAGATTCTTTGAAACCGCAGAAGCGGCAATAAGAAGGTATGAATCGGAAGAGCTGATTGTTGCGGCAAGGATACCTGCCATAACAACGCCTGCGAGAAGCGGGTGGAAAAGAAGCTGTGCAAGATGTGCAAACACATTTTCGGCACCGCTTTGAGTTGCGAGAGCCGCATCTGTGGGAAGAATAAATCTGCCGAGTACGCCGATAAACACGGCCGCCGTAAGAGAAATGAGAACCCAAACGGTTGCAATGCGGCGGGACATTTTAAGCTCCGAGCTTTTACGAATTGCCATAAAGCGAAGAAGAACCTGCGGAACGCCGAAATATCCGAGACCCCACGAAAGAGTTGAAAGTATGGTAAGCACGCTGTATTTTGAAGAGTCGCCGAAAAGAGGCGTGTTGTTAACAGCCTGCTGAACACCGTCTGCATCTGTAACGGGAGTTGCCGTTGCGGTAAGGGAGAGATAACCGGGAATCTCTCTTGCATTTTGAATAACTGCTTCTATTCCGCCGGCATGAATAACACCGCATACAAGCACGCCTACAAGGGCGATAATCATAACCACCGCCTGCATAAAATCAGACGCGCTCTCTGCGAGGAAACCGCCGAGGATAGTGTATATAAGAACAAATGCGGCACCTACAAACAGCATTGAATGATATGAGTAGCCGAAAAGACCCGAGAACAGCTTGCCGCAAGTTACAAAACAGCTCGCCGCATAGATTGTGAAGAAAATAAGGATAAAAACAGCAGATATGCCGAGAATAACCTTTTTCTTTTCATGAAAGCGGTTGCTCAAAAAATCGGGAACGGTTATTGAATCGCCCGACACAATGGAATATGACCTGAGTCTTTTTGAAACAATAAGCCAGTTGACATAAGTGCCGACGGCAAGGCCGATAGCTGTCCATGCGGCGTCCGCAATTCCGCACCAATATGCAACGCCGGGCAAGCCCATCAAAAGCCAGCCGCTCATGTCTGAGGCTTCTGCGCTCATTGCCGCAACCCACGGTCCGAGTGAACGCCCGCCGAGAAAGTAATTCTCTGAGTTTTGCTGTGATCTCTTGGCAAAAAATACACCTATCATGATAACGATGAGTATGTATCCCACCATGGCAATCAACAGCTGAATTTTGTCATCCATTTAATCATCCCTCAAAATTTATTTATGATAAAACATCATAGGATTTATGACATTTTATCATAAATAGAAATCAAATACAACAAAAATTTTTAATAACGGTAAAATGGGATGTAAAAAAAGCGAAGACCGTATATAACCGCATACGACAAATTAAAAGAGGCTGTAAAAACACTTGCGTTTTTTACAGCCTCTTTTTGTTATCATTCAATATCTTTAAGAGCTTCGAGCTCGTCTTTTTCAACCTGAATTTTTTTATCTCTTATAACCTTTACGTCTCTGCGGTCATATGCGGCCGGAGCGGCGTCCGCTTTTTTATCAAGCTGAACCTTTACGATTCCGCGAAGAAGGTTAACGTCAACCACTTTACCGCGACCCTCCGGCGTTTCAACTATCGCGCCTGTTTTTGGTGTAATTCTCAAAAGATGGTCATAAGCGTTTTGCTCATATTTAAGACAGCACATAAGTCTGCCGCAGGTTCCGCTGATTTTTGTAGGGTTGAGCGAGAGTCCCTGCTCCTTAGCCATTTTGACCGTAACGGGCTGAAAGTCGCCGAGGAATGAGCTGCAGCAAAACGGTCTGCCGCAGATACCGATGCCTCCGAGCATCTTTGACTCGTCGCGCACGCCGATTTGGCGAAGCTCTATTCTTGTGTGGAATACGCTCGCAAGGTCTTTAACAAGCTCGCGGAAATCAACTCTTCCGTCTGCGGTGAAATAAAAGAGTATTTTGCTGTTGTCAAAGGTGTATTCAATATCAACAAGTTTCATATCAAGCCCGTGCTTGAGTATTTTCTTTTCACATATTTCAAAAGCTTCTTTTTCTTTCTTTTTATTTTCTTTTACTTTGTCAATATCCTCGTCTGTGGCAACGCGCACAAGCTTTTTGAGGGGCTTTACTATTTCTTCTTCGCTGACATCGCGGTTCTCCATAGCTACCTCGCCGCACTCAACGCCGCGCGCAGTCTCTACAATAACCATATCGCCCTTTTTAAGGGAGTGTCCGTCAGGGTCAAAATAATAAACCTTGCCGACTTCTTTAAATCTTACACCGACTACTTCTGCCATAGGTGTTATCTCCTTATCCCCTCGCCGTTTGCCGCATAACACTGCAAAACCGTGTTATAAGCAAGTTGAGGTTTGCGTTTTTTTGTATCAATGCACTCAGTTCATTAGTTTTATCAATCAAGTTTAAAAGATTGGGCAAAGCCAATGACGAGGCAAGCCTCGCTGCCGCCTCGGTTTCGTCACCGATAAACGGAGCGTTATTTTTATATGCAACGGCGTCTCTGAAAATCACCTGCATTTTTTGAAGAGTTAAGCTTAACAGCTCCTTATCTTTTTCAAAGACACCTGTTTGTGACATAAAATCATATTCGGCGCTTGACAAAATGCTCACTGCAAGTGATTTTGCCAAATCATGCGCCTTTTGTTCTTTTTCGTCCGAAATCTTTTTTTCTCCGCTCAAAAAATATCCTGTTGCTCTTGAACGGATAGTCTCAAGCATTGAAGCCGGAACATCACTGCAAAGAATGAATTTGACATCTTTCGGCGGCTCCTCAAGTATTTTTAAAAAGGCATTCTGCGCGCCTGAATTCATTGTTTGAGCGTCTTTTATTATAAATATTTTGCCATCTGCTTCGTTTGGCTTTATGTAAGCGGACGGAATTATATTATCTCTGACAATTTTAACCGAAAACTCTTTTTTATCTTTCTCACGTTCAAAAGTCAATACATCGGGGTGCGAGCAGTGCATTATCTTTTGGCAATTTCTGCACACTCCGCAAGGCTTGTCCCCGTCTGCCGTACACAATGCGGCGCTTGCCAAAAACAGCGCAAACTCATATGCGGAATCGGCATCCGGCGAATAAGCGATTATGGCGTGAGGCAGTCTGCCTGCCGCAATATGCGACGAGAGCTCTGCCTTTGCCTTTTGAGAAAGGCCGAAATCATTAACTGTCATAATTACATCTTATAAAACTGCTCAACATCAAGAATAAACACGGTTGCGCCGCCTACGGTTATTTTAACCGGCACCGAATTTATCATTTCGGTTGCATATGCGGGCATAACAGATGTTATCTCTTCGCGTTTGGAGCAGTTTTGTCTGAGAATTTCAAGTGCTTTTTCGAGTCTTTCTTCTTCAACACCCATTATAAGAGTGAGGTTGCCCGCCTTTAAAAATCCGCCGGTGGTCGAAAGCTTGGTGGCATAAAGACCCGCTCGGCTGATTTCGCTTAGGACCTTATGAGAGTCGTCGTTGTTTATTATAGCTATTATAAGTTTCATAAAAACGTCCTTTCTTTAAGCTTTAAGAAAATGTTGTTACAAATGCAATTATAAGCGGCATTGTCAATATTGAAATAAAGCTGACGAGCGCCACGGTCTGCGAAGCAAGCGAAGTATCTTTGCCGTACTTTGCGCTGAACATGACCGTGTTGTTTGCCGACGGAGCGCATGATGAAATCATCAAAGCACACATCAGCGTTCCGCCGAGGCCGAAAGCTTTATATATCAAAAACATAACGGCAGGAAGCATCAACAGCTTTATCAGTGCCGCAAGCAAAATCTTTTTTCTTTTAAAAAGAGATGAAAGATTTGTGTTTGCAAGGAATGTGCCGAAAACAATCATTGCAAGCGGAGTCTGCATTGCGTCGATATAAGCCACGGGTGCCGTGACGATTTTGGGCAAATCAATATTCAGCAAATAAAACGGAAGACCGACCGCCACCGCCAAAACGCCGGGATTTAAAAGCAGTGTTTTAAAATTGAATTTTCCCTTGCCGGTGTCCATAATATAAATACCGTGCGTAAATGAGATTATATTAAACGCAATCACAACTCCGGAGCAATAAAACACACCTTCGCTGCCGAGTATCGCATCGGTAAGCGGCAAGGTCATATAACCGACATTGCCGTAAATACTGGCAAATTTATATACGGCATTTTCATCGGCATCTCCCCTTTTATAAACCGGGTAAGAAATGATGATTGCCGCAAAGTGAATTAAAAATCCGCAGCCGACCGCTATCAAAAGCTTTTTTGCCGAGTCGGCGGAATAGCTTTGCGAAAAGAACGAATTTATTATCACTGCCGGTGTAACGATATAAAATAAAAGGTCTGTGCACGCCTTTGCCGTTTTTTCGGTAAAGATTTTTGTTTTGTCGGCTATGAAACCGACAAGCACAAGAATATAAAGTATACCCACCTGTTCGGCGGCAATTTTAACATTTGAAATAAAAGCCGATGAATCCTCAAACATTTACAACCCTCAAGCTACGGGATTTTTCTTATTACCTTTAGCGTTAGTATGCGCTTGTGACATTAAAACACTCAAAATCATTATTGCAAGTGCAAAATCGCAAATCTGAATACCGTATCCGTTCGGAAGAAGATCTCCCCTGCCGATTATGAGCAAAACCGCTCTCGGTACAAAGCAGGCGAGTGAAAATACCGCCGCGGGTATTCCGTAGGCAAAGAGCTTCCAATAATTCTCGCCCTTATCAACCTTAGAAACATTCTGAGCAAAAACATAAAGGAAAAGCATAACAAAAACTATTGCAAAAAGCTCTATCAAAAGGTCTGAAACATTTATAAAGCTGATGGTTCTCTTGAACCTTGCGAGCAAACGCATAACCGCCCAAAGAGGTGCGGCAAGAGCAATAATTTTAACAGACGGCGCAATATTCTTTTTAGCGGCGCTGCCACCGGCGAGAGTGAAGAAATAAACCGCCGAAACTATTGCAAAAACAGCCTGTGCCGCAAGTATATTTCCGCCTTTTTGAGAAATATACTGCATTAAAGTGTTGTCAAAGTTATATTCGTATGACGAATAAATCTCTAAAAAATCAGAAACACAAACGGCTGCGTCCGCAATCATACCGATTGCCGCTATACCGTAGATAACTGCGCCGCCGACGGGTGAAAGCCCCGTTGGCATTGCCTTTAGCTTTTTGCGGTTTACAAGCGAAATCACGATACTGAAAACAACAATAAAAGCCATTACGGCATACATGAGATATACAGAAAAATCTTTTTTGGCATAAAAGCCGGTCTCGGGTTCAAGAATCTTAAAATACTGATAAACCCTCAGCGGAAGAAAAATTATTATCGCCGCTGCCGCCGCAACAAATGAAGCTAAAAAAGGATAATCTTTTTTATTTTTCATATAAAGTCACTCGATTCTTATTTTTTTATACGTTCCGAAACGGGAACATAATCGTTTTCAACTACGGGAGCTGCCGACCTTTGAGAAAGCTCAACATAATTTCTCGGAGCGGCAACGCTCTTGTAAGCAGGTCTAATTATTCTGTTGCCTGTTGTAAGCTCTTCTATTCTGTGAGCAGACCAGCCGGCTACACGCGCAACCGCAAACAAAGGCGTGTAGAGATCCTGCGGAATATCAAGCATTTTATAAATGAAGCCGGAATACAAATCTACATTTGCACAAAGCGGTTTATTGACGCCCTTATGCTCTCTGAATACCTTGGGGGTTAAACGCTCGACGGCGTCAATGAGGTTGAACTCTTCTGTTCTGCCGCATTTCTCCGCAAATTTGCGCGCCTCTTCTTTAAGAATTACCGCCCTCGGGTCGGAAAGCGTATACACCGCATGACCCATGCCGTATATAAGTCCGCTCTTATCAAAAGCCTCTCTGTTTATAATTTTAATAAGGTATTTTTCTACGTTTTCGTCCTTTGTTATATCGCCTGCATTTTCTCTTATATCGTCGAGCATATTAGACACTTTGATGTTTGCGCCGCCGTGCCTCGGTCCTTTAAGAGAGCCTATGCCTGCGGCTATCGCAGAATAAGTATCGGTGCCGCTCGAAGTCAGAACGCGCGTTGCAAAGCTCGAATTGTTGCCGCCGCCGTGCTCTGCGTGCATCATCAGGCAAGTATCAAGAAGAAGTGCCTCATCCTTTGTGAACTTGCGGTCGGAGCGTATTGAATTGAGTATACATTCTGCCGTGCTCTGCCAGGGCTTAATCGGATGTATGTACATACTCTTTCCGTAAAAATGACGGCGTTTGACCTGATATGAATATGACATGATCGCCGGAAGTCTTGCAATAAGCTGAACAGACTGCCTTATGACATTGTCTACCGAAGTATCGTCGGGATTATCGTCATAGGAATAAAGCGCAAGAACGCTTCTTGCAAGCTTGTTCATTATATCTTTTGACGGAGCCTTCATTATCATGTCTTCGCTGAATCCGGGCGGAAGCTCGCGGCATTTGCCGAGAATTTCCATAAAAGTATCCAGCTGTTCTTTATTCGGCAAAAATCCGAATATCAAAAGCCATACGACCTCTTCGTAGCCGAATCGCCTTTCTTTTTGCGCACTTCTGACGATTTCGGACATATCGTATCCGCGGTAAAACAAATGACCCTCGTGTGGTACAAGCTCGCCGTCGTTGAGATAATAACCGTCAACCGAGCATACTCTGGTAAGACCCGCCATAACTCCCGTACCGTCGGAGTTTCTCAGACCTCTTTTAACACCGTAGCGTTCAAAATATGCCGGGTTAATAGCGTTAACCTTTTTTATATTGCTTATGAGAAAATCAAGATTCTCTTTAGTAAGCGGAGTTGACTCTGTAACCACTATAACACCACCTTAATAATTACTCTTGATTATACAACAAAATCCGCTTTCAAGTCAAGAAAAATAGAAACATATGCATTAAAAAGTGCGGCAATGCAAAAAATATGCACTCGGCAGATATAAAAAACGGCCTGAATTATCCGTAAATAAGGCCGATAAATCAAACAGTTGAAAAGAGTCGATTTTATGTTATAATCTAATTTATACAAAAGAGAGACGGGGTAAGCGGCGTGACAAGTCAGAAAAAGAAAATGTTTATAACAGGCGGCTTGGTTTTGATTGCCGTCGTTTTGGCATATTGCTTCAGATTTATAGACAACGGCAGTTTTTATCCCACGCTGTTTTCATATCTTCGCAGCTTTATATATATAGGTATGTTTGCGGTTTGGGGACTTTCTGTGCGTCAGCGCATAGTTCAAAATCAGGTGAGGCAGTATCTTACCGGCGTTTCGCTGCTGCTGATTTTGTGGTTTACCTTTCGCTCGGCAAAATACTTTATATTTTGGCAGCCGATTGCAATAAGATACATGTGGTATCTTTTCTATCTGCCAATGCTGTTTGTGCCCATGCTTGCACTGCTGATCGCAATGTCTCTTGGCAAACCGGATGAATACAAACCGCCGAAATCAGTTTGGCTGTTGTTTGCCGTTTCGGGAGCTCTGCTTATTCTTGTACTGACAAATGATTTACATCAGTTGGTTTTTACGTTTTCCAAAGACGCGGATGTTTGGTCGGACACAAACTACGGATACGGTGCGTGTTATTTTGCCGTAATCGGATGGCAGATTCTTTGCGGCGTTGCGTCACTCGTTGTTATGCTGTTCAAATGCCGCATTAAAAACGGCAGACGCCGAATTTGGCCTGTAATTCCTTTGGCCGTTTCACTGATTTATTCCGCACTGTATTATTTAGACGTTCCATGGCTGAAGACTTTGTTCGGCGACGTAACGGCTTTTCAATGCCTTATGTATATGCTTTGCTTTGAGGCTTGTATCGCCTGTGGGTATATTCACTCAAACAGCCGATACGCCGATTTGTTTGCTTCTTCGGTAGGCACATCTGCCGAAATCACCGACAAAGATTACAATGTGCGTTATGCGGCGTTAAACACCGAAACTATATCCAAAGAGGACATGATAAAATCCAAACAAAGCCCTGTTACAACCGACGGCGGCCTGACTGTTCACACCATGCCTATCGACGGCGGTTATGCCGTGTGGACAGAGGATTTATCGGCTCTGCTTGAAATTAAGGAAGAATCCGAAAGTCTTGCCGAAGAACTGGTTGAAAGAAACAATCTGCTGCGCTATGAATACAAACGCGAAGCAAAACGCCGCAAGGTTGAGGAACAAAACCGCTTATATGATTTGCTTCAATCGGCAACTCAAACGCAGATTGACCGCATATCCGTGCTTGCAAAAGAATATCGCAACACTTCAAAATCCGACACGCTCAGAGCAAAAAAATTGCTTTCCGAAATTGCCGTACTTTGCAGTTATATTAAGCGCCGCAAACATTTGACCTTGCTGACCGATCGCGACTATAAGGTTGCCGTCGGCGAGCTTGAGCGGGCATTTTCCGAATCTTTGCAAACCCTAAAGCTTTTGAATGTACGCAGTACGCTTTATATCGACAGCGGTATTTCTATGCTCCCGGGCAAAACCGCGGCCGCCGTATTGGACTTTTATGAGGCGGTTATTGAAAGCGACTTTGAAAATCCGGCAAGCATACAAGTAAGCCTTGCAGATGCAAACGGATTGCGTTTGTCGCTCAATGTGCGCTGCGAAGCGGATTTATCCGCTTTTGCCGAAAATGAGAATGTCCGCTATTATGCAGATGAAGATGAGGGTTATCAACACATTGTATTCTTCCCCGAAGGAGGTGCCGACAGATGAGCGCATTTTCTTCACTTCATGTCTTTTGGCAAACCGCAATTCCCATGATATTGTTTTGTGAGGCGGTGCTGGAGCTTGGACTTTTCCTGTACCAAATTCTCCGCAGTAAAAAGCCTTTACGCAGTCTGCCGTGTGCCGTCGGTTTTGTTGTATTGATTACAATGTTGTATGCGGTTACCCAGGGTGACCCCTGTGATGGAAAGAACGCGTTTTTGCTCGGTGCGCCGTGGATAATTTTTGCTGTTATAATCGTTTCGGCGGCAATTCACTTTTCTGTTGCTTTGCCGAGAGAGTACCGCCGCCGCAAGAACGAGCTCTCCCCCTCCTCTATTAAAGAAGCCACCGACAAGCTGCCGATGGGTATTGGCTTCGCCGACCCGGACGGACGCATTATTCTTTGCAATAACTTGCTGCGCCGCCTCTCATTTACATTATGCGGCCATGAGTTGCAGGTATCCGAAGATTTGGAGCGTGCCTTAGCGCACCCCAATCAAACAGTTTCGGTTAAAGACGATTGCTACATCTTAGCCGACGGAACCGTGTGGCAGTTCCGTACACAAAACATAACCGTAGACGGCGATAACCGCTGGCAGCAAATGACAGCTCATAATGTTACCGAGCTTTATAACGGCAATGTGCGTCAGTCTCAAATCAACAGCGAGCTCAAAAAAGTCAACAGTCAGCTTCAAAAAATGTATGAGCGCATGGCGGACGACATCAAAGAAAAGGAAAGCCTTGACCTCAAAATACATATTCACGATACAATAGGAAGAAGTCTGCTGACTATCCGTGATATAATCGAAAGCGGAGAGGACACCGACAAAAAGCTTAAAGTTTTACAGGATGCAATCGCCGTATTGACAAGCGACCGAGTTGTACCGCACGGCACAATGGACGAGGTAAAGCAAACAGCGCAGGCTTTGGGAATAACGGTGCTGACAGAGGGCTATTTGCCGCCCGATTCGACCGCCGAGGAACTGACGGTAGCAGCCGCTAAAGAGTGTGTGACAAACTGCATCAAGCACGCTTGCGGCACAAAAGTTTTTATACGCATTGCCGAACACGGCGAACTTTATGACATTACAATAACCAATAACGGCAAAATCCCTGTCGGTCCGATCAAGGAAGGCAGCGGCCTCACATCGCTTCGCCGCAGAATCGAATCTTTCGGCGGTGAAATGCACACTGCATACAAGCCTCGTTTTGCACTGCTCATCACACTTGAGTCAAAGGAGACGGAATTATGATTAACACCATACTCGTAGAAGACGATTTATATATTCAAAAGCATCTCACCGAGCGGCTCAATTCAGACGGCAAATTTTGCCTTGTCGGCGTCTACCGCGACGCTTTTGAAGCAGAGCGATACTGTAACGGTTCTGTACGGCTTATTCTTATGGATGTGCAGACACAGCACAAGCACTCCGGTCTTGCCGCGGCAGAACGCATAAAAAAAGCGTTTTCAAACATTAAAATCGTTATTGTGACTTCACTTGTCGACCCTGAAGTGCTTGCAAAGGCAAAGACAGGAGCCGCAGACAGTTTGTGGTATAAAGATCACGGAACAGATGAACTTTTAGATGTGATAAATCGTACTCTTGGCGGTGAAAACGTATTCCCAAACACCTCCCCCGCCGTCGAAATGGAGGGAACCATGTCCGACACTTTTTCGCCCCGTCAGCTTGATATACTGCGATGGTACATACGTGGACTGACGTATCAGGAAATTGCCGACAAATTCGGAATTTCCAAAAACGGTGTTCGCTGGAACTTGGATGACATGGTTGAAAAAGGCGGTTTTCCGAATCGGGAAGCGCTCGTTGCCACCGCTATTGAAAACAAGCTTATGGTAACCACCTTAAAAGATGAATAAATAAAATTTGGGAACTGTCGTATTCGGCACGGACTTTGCATCTAAATTTGGCAGTCTCATTTTTGCAAAAAGCACTGATTTTTATTCTGTTACTGGCACAAGTGCCAGTGACAGAATTTTTTTATGGCCTTAAAATATACATGTAAATATTATGTGTGTTAAAAGGCGGTGATATAAAAATGAAAAAAATTGTTTTAGACATTCAAAGCGGTATTCATGCTCACAATATGGAGCGGATGTTGATGCAAAAACTGGACGATTATCAGGTCATAATTTCGGAATCACCGGATTCGACGGTAGGTTGGTGCGAAACGCACAAGCCCGACGTGCTGTTAATGGAAGTCAAGGCATACTCCCCTTGGTTATTCTCTGAACGTATGAAAATTTGGGAGAAGGTCAAGCGAAGCATTGCAGCCTGCCGCGTCATTTTATTTGTGGACGATGAAAGCGATTTGGACTTGACCGAAAATGTTCGTCAAGCAAAAAGAAACGGTCTTATCGACGCTTTCCTGTTCGGCTCGGTATCGGATAACTACTTTGCATCTGTTATCGACAGCGTTTAGAAAAATTCAATTGTCACGCTATTGGCTGTGCGGGCATTGCCGTCACAATGGGTTATGACGCCGGATACGACGAAAGCCGGTGCTGCAACGATACATACTTTAAGCAGCATCTTTAAGAAATACACAAAGACCATCCGGATTTTGACGATCGTGATTCACTGCCCCGATACCGCAAAAGAGGGCTTAAAAATGCAGCTTCGATTATTAAAGAAGGTGATTAGAATGAATTTTCAAAAAATTGCGGTAACAACAGCTTTATTACTGTTAGCGGCTTCGATATTTTCGGGTTGCGCGGCAAAACAGCCGGCAGAAAGCTCTGACCCGCAGAAAAAGAGCAGTGCCGCCGCCGCTTCATCCGCCGTGACGGTCAAGACCGATTCACGGCTTGCGGATTTACACAAAACCATTGACGAGAGCGGCTTTCAGGCAGGCATTGCATATATCGGTTATGTAGGCTCAAAAGCGACTGAAGATGAAATGTATAATTATCTTAAAAGCAGCCCATACGCAGAAAAGTATTCGTTTCTCTGCGACGCCCCATTGATTGACGCAGGCGGAACAGAGCTGTATGCGGTTGTAACGACAAGAGACGACCGCAGTGCTTCGGTGTACCCTGCCGATATGAACAATGGCGGAACATATGATGTACATACAGATAAAATACTTTATAAAGGCAAAGGCACAGACTGCATTTTGCTGCGCTGCAACCCAAGCGAACTGCACTCAAATGTTTCTATCTTGTTCACAGCCGGTGATGAACACTTTTATGTAAACCCGATGATTTCGGGCGCAAACGGGCGGCTCGACAACACATATTGCTATGATTTTTCCGTTTATTCCGATAACGATGGAATATCTGACGATGTAATAATTGCCTACTGTCTTCTTTCAGAAACCGATGAAGTGAAATATTACACCGATTTGGGCATGAGCCTAAAATACACAGGGCAAACGCAAAATATTAACGGGCAAGAGTGCCAAATTTTTGCCATCGGCACAAATCGCGAGGAGCAATTTGTCAAAGAAATTTTTTATGCCGTATCAAAACAAGACAAAATTTATTTTTATGACGTGATAAGTGACAAATGGGATTTGCTCGGCAACGGTTAAAAGCCGCGAAAAATCTCTTAAAACATAAAATAACGATACAAACCCGAAAGGAGTAATTATTATGGGGCTTATTAAAGCAGGAGCAGGTGCTCTGGGCGGAACGCTCGCAGATCAATGGAAAGAATTTTTCTACTGCGAAGCTCTCCCCAATGACGTAATGATGAGGAAGGGCGAAAAACGCACAAGCGGCCGCTCTTCAAACACAAAGGGAAACGACAACATTATTTCAAACGGCTCGGGAATTGCCGTTGCCGACGGTCAGTGCATGATTATCGTTGAGCAAGGCAAAATTGTTGAGGTTTGTGCGGAACCCGGCGAATTTACATACGACACCTCGACCGAGCCGAGCATTTTCTCCGGCAATCTCGGCACAAGCATAAAAGATACATTTAAAACCATTGGCAAACGTTTCACATACGGCGGAGATACGGGCAAAGACCAGCGCGTTTACTATTTTAACACCAAGGAATTGATTGACAACAAATTCGGCACACCGAACCCAATTCCTTTCCGTGTTGTCGATTCAAAAATAGGTCTGGATATAGATGTATCCGTACGCTGTTCCGGCGTATATTCATATAAAATTGCCGATCCCCTGCTTTTCTACACCAACGTTTGCGGCAATGTTGAGCAGGAATACGGGCGCGATGAGCTGGACGGACAGTTAAAAACTGAATTTATCAGCGCATTACAGCCTGCATTCGGCAAGCTTTCGGATATGGAACTTCGCCCGAATCAAATCGTTTCGCATAACACAGAGCTTGAGGACGCAATGAATACCGCCCTTTCGGCAAAGTGGGGCGAGCTTCGCGGTCTTAAAGTTGTCAGCATAGCTCTCGGCTCGGTAACGCTCCCCGAAGAGGACGCGGAGCTGATAAAACAGGCACAGCGCACAGCCATTATGCGCGACCCGACTATGGCGGCTGCAACGCTTGTCGGCGCACAGGCAGACGCGATGAAGGCTGCGGCTTCAAATGAAGCGGGCGCAATGACAGGTTTTATGGGCATGGGCATGGCAATGAACGCAGGCGGAGGCATGAATGCGCAAAATCTTTTTGCCATGGGTCAGCAACAGCAGCAACAACAGCAGACCGCATCGGCGGCACCTGCGGCAGATTCGTGGAAGTGCTCCTGCGGAGCCACCGTTGCCGGCAAATTCTGCCCCGAATGCGGAGCTAAAAAGCCCGAGCCGGTCAGTGCGGACTCTTGGAAATGCTCCTGCGGCGCAACGGTAACAGGCAAATTCTGCCCCGAATGTGGCTCCCCCAGACCTGCACAGGCTGACGGCTGGACTTGTGCGTGCGGCACGGTCAACAAGGGCAAATTCTGCCAGAACTGCGGTGCCAAAAAGCCGGAGGGCGCACCGCTCTATCGCTGTGACAAGTGCGGCTGGGAACCCGAGGATCCCCATAATCCGCCCAAATTCTGCCCCGAGTGCGGCGACCCGTTTGACGACAACGACAAGAAATAATATTTAAAATCGGTAAAGGTTGAGGGTGCTATCCTCAAAACATATAAGTCAAAGAAAACAATAAGGAGATTATGTTATGGGTCTTTTTGACAAGAAGTTTTGCGATATTTGCGGTGAAAAGGTAAATATGCTCACACAAAAAAAGCTTTCCGACGGCTTGCTTTGCTCTGATTGCAAGCACAAGCTCGGCTCTTTCACAAGCGGATGGAAGCAGAGAACGGTTCAGGATGTTAAAACGCATTTTGAGCAGAGAGAACAAAATAAGCAGAAATACCAGCGCTTTCAATGCACGGCAAGTGCGGGCGGAAGAAACAACTCGCTTCAGGTTGATTTTAATAACCGCTGGTTCATATTTGCCGTTGATAACAGAGATTACAAGAGCGGCAACCCTCAGGTGTTCGACTTTTCACAGCTTCAGGATTTCTGGATAGAGCAGGAATTCAGAACACTTACGGATTCCGACAACGACGGTATACCGGACAGCAGGGATGACTTCGATAACAGACAGCTTAATAATAACCAAAACGGATACGGCAGAATGAACAACACAATGAATATGAACACGGCAATGGTCAATATTCCTCTTTCCGCTCAGCCGTTCGTCCGCAACTCAAGCTCTTACTCCTCGTCGGGAGAAATCCGTGAGGTCAGCAACATAAAGGTTTGCTTCAGAGTTACGGATCCGTTTATAACGGAGCCTATAGGCTTCTGCGTAACATCAAGCATATCATCCGGCAATCAGATGGAGCTTATGAACGCATATGAGGCGGCGGTTCAAGTAATGCAGCTTTGCCGTCAAATAAAGCAGGGCGACGCACCGATGAATCAGGGCTATGCTCAGCCTCAGCAGACTATGGGCGGATTTGCGGGCAATGCGCCTCAAAACACCGCTTATGCTCAACCTTCTCAGCCGGTATACGGTCAACCCGCTCAGCCGGTATACGGTCAGCCCGTACAACAGGCATATGCCTATGCGGCGCCTGTTCAGGCTCAAAACGCAGACACTTCATGGGTGTGCCCCTCCTGCGGAACACGCAATGACGGCAAATTCTGCCAGGGATGCGGCTCTGCAAAGCCGGCCGCAACACCCTCACGATGCCCGAGCTGCGGATGGACTCCGGCAAACGGTCAGCCCATGCCGAAATTCTGCCCCGAATGCGGAGCGCGTTTGTAATTTGAAGCGCGCAGACTATATTATCAAAAAAGAGAGTTTATTTTTGCTTATGCTATTATTACCTGTAGGGCTTTTCGGCTGCAAAGCAAAGAAAACATATACTGCGGCAGACGTGAGCATAATCAGCTTTTCCTGTTCATCCATGAACTACTCGGATTCTTATGTTTTTTCTCTCGAAAAAGCAGATGACGAATGGTTGTTCGACGCAGGCTATTCCTACGACTACGAAAATCCGAGGGTCGAATTTGAGAACAAAAAGGTCAACGCACAGGATGCTGCGGCCATACTTGATGTTGTGGATGAGCAAAACCTTATTTTACAGGCTCAAAAATATAAGCCGCCGCGAATCAAAGCCTTTGTACTCGACGGCGGCGGATACTATCTCTATTTCAGGATGAATGACGGCACAGAAATCAGGGCGGAAATATATAACGACGATTTGAAAAAAGCATTACACACTTTGGCAGATAAATGCCGAACAACATAACCTACCGTGTGAATTACAGCACGGAATAATAAATTGGAGGAAAAAATTATGGCAGACATTAAAGCAATGGCAACAGCAACAGCCCCGAGAGAGTTTGAACTCTCTTATTCAACCACCATTGAAGAGGTATACGAAAAGCTCAGCGCACGCGCTTCGGCTTTTAAAATGCCCTTCAAAATCAAAGAGGGTATTCCCGGAAAGCGCATTTCTTTTGAGAAAGAACCGAACCTCGATGTTACGGTTTGGCTCTTTGTAAAGGATGACAACAAAATCAAAATCATGGCAAATATCCAGGAAAACAAAACAACAGTCAACGGTATGCGCATTGATAAAAACAGCGTAGTTCAAAAAGGCGTAAAAGGCGTAGCAAACCTTCCTATTGAAAGAGGCCAGTATCTTGACGAGGTAACCGAAAAGGTTAAAAAGATACTTAACGGCGAGCAGGTTGAAGATTATGTTGCACCTGCCGTTCCGGAGGGCGCACAGGAACAGAAAAGCTGGCTTACAACTCTTCTTCTCTGCTTCTTCCTCGGCTATTTGGGCGTACATCGTTTTTATGTCGGCAAAACAGGTTCGGGCGTTCTTTATCTTCTTACCGCAGGTGTTTTCGGCATCGGCACGTTAATTGACTTCATAAAAATACTTCTCGGAAAATTTGAGGATAAGAACGGCAATCCCATTAAAAAGAGCTAAAGCAAACCCACAGTTTTTAATAAGGAGGCATGAATTATGAAAAAAATTATTGCATTACTGATGATATTTTCTCTTTCTCTTACTCTTTTTGCCTGCGGCAAAGCGGACGGCGGAAAAGATAATTCAGGCGAAGCCCCTAAATCTTCGGATAATCAAACACAGGGAAGCTCTGAGGATAAATCCGAAGCAGAACCCGTTTCAACCGAAATGAAAAAAGACGATGAGGGCAAAGGCCCGGCAGATATTGATGCAACCTTTATCAGCTTTAAGCTCCCGGCAGGCTACTCTTATAAGGTCGATTCCTTCAGCAAGGACGAAAAAGATAAGCTCAAGGGCAATGTTACTATTTACATTTATAAGGACGGCGATTATTCAATTCTTGCACAGCTTGTCGCCACTGCCAGAAACATGGTTGACAGCCGTGAAGAAGCAGTTGAGAACACAATAAAGCTTTGCAACCTTCAGTCTTACAAAGAGGGCAAATCCGAAGTTGGCAACGACGTCACATTCGGCGGCTACCCCTATTCTCCGATTAAGGTTTCAACGGAATACGGCGTACGGAATTACTTTGTAACTTATGTAAACAGAGGCGAAACAGACAAAACGGGGCTTCTTGTTAAACTCGAAACAAAAGAGGATAAAATCAAGGCAGACGATCCGTTTATTAAAGAACTTCTTGATTCGCTCAAGGTTACCATGGCTTAAACCTCGAGCGGCGGATGCGTAATGCATCGTCTTAAAACCGGCAGCTGTACCCGACAGGCTCGGGTGCAGCTCGGTTTAATAGGAGGCGTTTATATGAGCAAAATGCGAGACTCTAAAAAAAATCTAATATATGAAATTGTTGCACTGATTTTAGGCCTTATATTGCTTGTCGGAGGGGTTTATGAAATTGTCACGAGCAGAATTGCGAGCCATGAATATAAAAAATCCACCGACATACGTGAGGTCACCGCAGTTGTTGCGGATTATAAAATACATACAGATAATGATGATGACAGCTACACAGACCGTACAGAGTATGAGGCAAAGCTTTATTTTAAGGTTGAGGGAAAAACCTATGAAGGGAAAGAAACCTACTACCATGAGATAAGCAAGGGAGATATGGTTACCGTTACCGTGTATAAAACCAAAAAAGGCGATTACAAAATTGAACCGGAGGGCAACCCTGTTAAATTTTTGCTGTACTGCATTGCAATTGTAATCGGCCTCGTGCTTACGGCAGCAATGATAAACAGTCTGACTTCAGACAATTCAGAGGAAAAGAAGAAAGATAATACAGAAAATAAGGATTCCGCTTAAACGGGAGGCGATTATATGGGCAAAAAAATGAACAAAGAAAAAAAGGATGACATTTTATACACAGTGCTGACACTGCTTTTAGGTGTCGCAATGATTGCTGCGGGATTATTCGGAGTTGTTTCCAGCAGAATTGAAAGCAAGGAGTATAAAAACTCGGCAGACATACATGAGGTCTCCGCAGTTATATACAGCATATCGACCCATGAGGATAAGGACGATAACAACGATGTAAAAAACAAAACATACAAATTCAAAGTCAAATTTGATGTTGACGGAAAAACATATAAGGGTGAAGTTGAAAAGCGATACTACCCGAGAGAGTTGACAGATAAATATAAAAAATTAAAAATAGGCGACAATATCGACGTTGAAATATACAAAACATCAAAAGGGAGCTACAAAATTTCTCCGGAGGGAAATCCCGCTTACTTTATGCTCTATTGTTTCGCAATACCCGTCGGCGCGCTGATCGTTGTCGGAATGTCGATAGACCTCAAAAAAAAGAAATCAAAAAAAGATAACGGCGACAGCGGCACAACCGACAAGTAAGAGGTGTTTTTATGGATTTGTCAGACGCCTTTTGGCTTACGGCTGCATTTGTTGTGCTTTGCGGGTATTATATAGGCGAAAAAATTATAGATGTTGATTTTTCTTGCTTTTTGCCGAAAAATCTAAAAAAAGCAAAGATGAAGAGGCTGCTTGCCAAACACAGCACTCCCCTTGAAGGAACGAAAATTAAAAAGACCATAAAAAAAGCTTTTGAAGAAATACTGATTCCACTCGGAAAAGCAGACGAAAAAAAGCTTCCGGCAAGGATGGATATGACCTTTCGGAAGAATATTATCGGTCAGATAAATAAGCTCAGGCAGCAAAAGCTCAGGCGCGAGATAAGAGTGACGGACGTTACCGCTTTACCCAAAAACGATTTTAAAAGATGGAATGATGACGGCAGAGAGTGGCGTGAGGCTGTGCTGGAGTGCTGCTCGCTTGAGCGCATTGTTTCGTCGCAGAACGAAGAAGTTAAGCATGAGATATACCGCAAAAAAGCTTGTCTGAGAGTGCTCCAGTCAAGGCATATCCGCTCCTCCGATCAAGAGGGAAAAAGAGAAAATTATTATTCCGACAAGCTTAGAATAATCTGCCCGTCCTGCGGCGCAGAGGTTAAGCTTCACAGTCAGCAGGTTGTCTGCGAATACTGCGGCGGACTGATACAAAACGACTTTTACGATTGGCAGACCGAGGAGTTTGAAATATACGAGAAAATCAGCACTAATATGCAAAGATTTTTACAGCTTCTTGCGTCCATGAGCGTTCTTTTTCTCTGCGTATTTCTGTGCCTGTACCTAATCCCGGATACAGAGATTTCTCTTTCGGCGGGTGTCGGCTCGGCAATTGCCGTTTTGGCGGTTGTCATAGTCTCGCAATCACGCATAAAAGCGAAGCAGGAGAAGCTTGCCGAAAAAATAGTCAGATATTCGGAAAATTATCTGAGATCTTGTTTGAATGAATATTTTATGAAAAACCAATCCGATGAGGATTTGTTTTATTACAGCGTCGGCACAATCAAGCTCAAGGAAGTTGTAAACACAGACAAAACAACCAAAATTACGGCTGATGTTTATGAAAGCAAAACATATCTTCCCAAAAATCAAAAGCCGTATACCAAAAAATCCAAAAAAAGAATGACATTGCAAAGAGCAAGATACCCCGAAAGACGAAAGTCGGACGGTGCAATGTTCACCGAAAAAGACTGCCCGAGCTGCGGAGCAAACTTTTTGCCCGATGAAAACGGCTGCTGCTCTTACTGCGGCTATACACTTCATGAGAGCAATGCAAAATGGCAGATTATATCCTGAAGCCTTATTAAAACACATAGGAGGTCTAAACTTTGAGTGTATTACAAGAATACAAGTGCCCATGCTGCGGCGGCGCAATAGAGTTTGACAGCAATACTCAAAAGATGAAATGCCCGTATTGCGATACGGAATTTGACATCGAAGCTCTTAAGAGCTATGACGAAACTCTCAAAAGCGATGCTGCTGACAGCATGGAGTGGGAAACCTCTGCCGGCACGGAATGGGAAAGCGGAGAGGCAGACGGACTGAGATCGTACGTCTGCAAATCCTGCGGCGGCGAAATTGTCGGCGATGAAAACACGGCGGCAACATCCTGCCCGTTCTGCGGCAATCCGGTTGTTATGATGGGTCAGTTCTCCGGCGCGCTCAAGCCGGATATCATCATTCCGTTTAAGCTTGATAAGAAAGCCGCCAAAGAGGGGCTTCAAAAGCATTTGACCGGCAAGCGTCTTTTGCCTAAGGTGTTTAAAGACCAAAATCACCTTGACGAGGTTAAAGGCATATATGTTCCTTTTTGGCTTTTTGATGCCGATGCTGATGCAAATGTCCGCTACCGCGCCACAACGGTCAGAACATGGAGCGATTCGGATTACAACTATACCGAAACAAGCCACTACAGCGTTTTCAGAGCAGGAAGCGTAGGCTTTGAAAACGTACCCGTTGACGGTTCGAGCAAAATGCCCGACGACCTTATGGAATCGGTTGAACCGTTTAACATAGGCGAAGCGGTAGATTTTCAAACGGCATACCTCGCAGGCTATCTTGCGGATAAGTACGACGTTACGGCAGAGCAAAGCATTGACAGAGCAAATGAAAGAATTAAACGCTCAACCGAAGATACCTTTGCTTCAACCGTAAAGGGGTATTCTACCGTCACTCCTGAGGGGTCAAACATAAATTTACGCAACGGAAAAGCAAAGTACGCTCTTTACCCTGTGTGGGTTCTCAACACCACATGGAAAGGGCAAAAATTTACCTTTGCAATGAACGGACAAACCGGCAAATTCGTCGGCAATCTGCCGGTTGACGAGGGTGCGGCGGCAAAGTGGTTTGCCGGGCTCACCGTGGGTATTAGCGCCGCTGCATACGTTCTTGCCATTATCCTGCATTTGCTGGGAATAATTTGAGGAGGAATTGAATTATGACTAAGAAAATAATATCGGTTCTGTTCGCAATTGTTCTTTGCTTCTGCACGGCTTTACCCGCTCTTGCCGCAGATAATGAAAGCGTTGAGACGGGCTTTACCGGCGAATACAACCGTGTTCAGGATTTAGCGGATGTTCTTTCACAAGAGGACTATGACCGGCTCAGCGACCTGTATGACGAAATCGCCGAAAGGCAGCATATTGATATTGTGTTTTGCATTACAAACAGCCTCAACGGCGCAACACCGAAAGATTATGCCATTGCTTTTTATGAAAAATTTGATTTCGGATACGGTGACGAAAAAGACGGAATAATTCTTTTACTCAGTCTTGATTCGCGCGATTGGCGTATCGAAACAAGAGGCCGTGCAATCAAGATATTTAACGATTCCGAAATTCAAAGCATAGGCAGCCGTTTGAAGCTTGATCTCACAAATAACAATTATGCCGCTGCGGCAGAAAGCTTTGCCGATATTTGCGATGAGGATATAACCGCTTATAACGAAAGAACCGGAGGCGTATTGCCGCCGCCGTTGTGGATTGCTGTTGCAATAGTCGCGGGCATTGTTGTGGCGTTTGTTATTGTCCACTCTATGAAGAGCAAGCTTAAAACCGTCAAAATGCAGGCCGCGGCAGGCAGCTATCTCAAAAGCGGCAGCCTCAACATAACTCAAAGTAATGACATATTCCTTTACAGCAATGTTACAAGAACGGCAAAGCCGAAAGAAAACAGCAGCTCGGGTAGCAGCACACATACATCGTCGTCCGGCAACACCTACGGTGGCGGCGGCGGAAAATTTTGACAGGAGAGGATAAAAATGGGGATTTTTGATAGATTAAACAACGCAAAACCGCAGGCGGCACCGTCTGCGCAGAATACCAGCTCAACAAAAGAGACTTTTACGTTTGCCGCTTTGCCGGAGAGCCTTGCTCAGATGCAGGCTCTCCCCGAGGCTACTCTTGACAACCCGTTCAAGACCGCCGCGCTTACGGTTTGCGCGCTGTGTGCCTATGCCGCAGACAGGCAGATAGGCACCGAAATGCTGAATTGGCTCAGAGGACCGAGAGCCATGAACGGAATGGATATACAATTTCTTAACGACCGTTTCCGCGACGGAAAGACCTATATCCCGTTCTCTTATTTTAACGGTGCCGTGCCGGAGAACGATTACACTCCGAGTCAGCCGTTCACGATAACCGTTGAAAGTAACCATGTTTCGGCGGAGGAGCAGGGCTATATGAAGCTGTTTATTCCGTGCGGAGGAGCAGACGCTCCGCGTCCCATAAAGCTCAGACAGCGCGGAAGTGACGGCAAGTGGTTCTTGTGGGAGCAATATTTGCTCACCGGAATCCGCACACCTAAATCTGCCGACCCGTGGGCTTAATAGTAATTTTGAAAAAGTAAAAAGCATTATTGCAGAAGACCCAACCGCCGTCAACGCAGTTGCACCCAAAAGACCGCTTGACACGCGCGGAATGTCGCCGCATCAAGTATCGCTCTGCACAGGACGGCACAAGGAAATCGCATGGTTTTTTAGAAAACGGAGCAGATGTAAACTTACCTTCCCGATAAAAATGAGCAGAAGAAGCCCCTCCTGCCCTCTTTGACGCGGTGAATGCCGCTGTATGGAATATGCGTGGGACGGAAAAGGCGCTAAGCTTCTGCATCTTGAATGGAAACACATAAAAGAGAAATCTGATGATGCGTTCACATTTCTTAGGCGAATGTTAGAGCTCGGTGCGGATGTATCTGTAAACGATTACACCTGAAATGTGTGAGGATCTGCGCCACATTTTCAAACTGCTGATTGATGCCGGAGCCGACAAAAATAATGTTTCATTATTCTCAAAGAAGAGCATTCGCGAACATTATAAAAACGAGCCCGCCTGGCAAATATGCGGCGACATGTGGAATGAATAAAACTATTTTAAACAAAGGACAAGGGGCTGTAAAAAAACAGCCGACAAAAAGAACGACTGCAAGTAACCGAAAAAGGTATGCTTGCAGTCGTTTTTGTGGTATAATTGAGATATGACGAAAAACTTGCCGGCTAGGTTAGTGCATCTTCAAGCCCCCCAAAATCCCATATTTTACCGGCTACCGGCAAAAAAGTATCCGAGACTCGCTTTTCACGAATCTCGGATTTTTTGAGGCTGTTTTTTACAGCCGCGTTTAGTTTATATTTCGGTTAGGTTAAAATCCCTTATGAACCTTGCGTATCTTCCGCCTCACAACAATCGAGCAGCCGAGGAATACCTGAACTTCTTTCGGATAAGAAACCGTCAGGCGGTACAAAAGGTTGCCGTCCCAAAGGCTCTTTCCTGCTGACTTTGAAAAAGAGTAATGAAGGATGCGAAGTGCAAAGCTCAAACGTAAGTATCGGTAAACCATACTGTTTTCTCTTATACATCCTCAGGGATCCCCCGGAGGGCGTGTATAAATCATGTTAAATCGCCTTAAATCTTGCTGCTTGCCAGAGCTTGGTCAATAAGCTTATTCAACTTCTCCATTTGCTTTTTACCCGTGATGGGACCTACGATCGGATCGCCTACGATATTGCCGTTTTTATCAACCACATATGTCGTTGGATAGGAATACAACCCCGAAGTAAATATTCCGGCTTCACTCTTTGAATCAAACCAGATGTTTTTGTATGATGCACCTTTCTTTGCCAGAATATCCTTTGCTTCCGAAATTGCAGTTTTATCGCCGTCCAGTGTAAAGGAATTTATACCGATTACCTCTCCGTTTTTTTCGGAGAGCTTTTTGTTCAGTGCCTCAAGTTCGGGAATTTCACCGACACATGGGCTGCAGGTCGTAAACCAGAAGTTTACTACTGTGACTGTATTTCCGGCAAACAGCGTGCTGCTTTTCACTTCTTTCCCGTCAAGGTCCTTGCCCTCGAATGAAGGGAATTTTATCGAGTCACTGTTTTCCTTGGGCTTTCCGTTTTCCGCCGGAACGCTCATATCGCCTTCGGACGGTTTCTTTCCGCAGCCCGGGAATTTCTGCTCAAGAACAGTCAGCTTACCCTCGATTTCTTGTATCTGTTCTGCTCCGTCTTTGAGAATTTTAAGTTCGTCGGCAGTAAACTGATCTTTTGCGCCTTCAATTGTTTTAAGCAAGAAGTCACCGTAGTTGCCTCCGTCCTCGATCATTGCCATTCCTTTGTCGGCAGACATGAATACCTTTTCCCAGAGAGCGTTGTTTTCGGACAGAATCGCCGTTTCCTGCGCCATCAGTTTTTGGTGCAGTTCGGATGCCTCGTCCTTTGTTTTTGGATCCGCTGTCAGTAATGATGCAATCTTGTTGTCCATATTCCCTTCATTCTTCTTGCTGTCTTTTGACATACCGCAGGCGGCAAGGCTGATAATCAGCAGGAACGAAATAAGTACGGCCATTAATTTTTTTGTTTTCATAAGCAATTACTCCTTATCTTTATTTGATATTTTTTGTTTTTTCAAACTTTTTCCCGAGCATATATTATCTTTTCCATTACAAAATCCATAACGGAATTTAACTGCATCCGTGGGGCAGGCACGCACACACATGCCGCAGCGGATACATTCGGTATGATCAGGACTTTTGGTAACATCTACATCCATTTTGCACGCCTTTGCACATTTTCCGCATGAGACACACTTGTTCTTATCAACCTTCATTCCGAAAAAGGATACTTTGTTTAGCAACGCATAAAATGCACCCAGCGGACACAGCCATTTGCAGAACGGACGGTAGAACAGCACGCTCAGCACGATCGTAACAATCAGGATGCCGAGCTTCCATGAGAACAATGACCCTAATGCGGCACGGAGGCCGGAATCGACGGCAGCAAGGGGTATTGCTCCCTCGAGAACCCCCTGCGGACAAATGTATTTACAGAAGAACGGATCACCCATTCCAATGTCATTGACTGCAAGGGCGGGCAGTAAAACTACCGTTATGAGTAAAACGGCATATTTTATGTAGGTAAGTCCTTTCAGCTTCTTTGTGGAAATTTTTCGGGTCGGAATTTTGTGCAGCAATTCCTGAAACCATCCAAACGGGCACAGGAAACCGCAGATGAATCGCCCCAGTAACACTCCCAGCAGAATAAGGAATCCCGTAATATAATACGAAAAAGCAAATTTTGACGACCCAACCACCGCTTGAAACGAGCCTATCGGGCAAGCTCCCGATGCCGCCGGGCAGGAATAGCAATTCAGTCCGGGGACGCAAACGGCTTTTCCTTTTCCTTGATAAATTCCGCCCTTCAAAAAATTCGGCAGGTGGATGTTGGTTAGAAGTGTCGCTGCCGCTTGTATCAAACTACGAAAGCGCGACAAAATCTGTGACATGCATTTTTTCTTAATATCAGGTTTCTTTCTATCCAATTCCGACACACTCCAAGCACAGTCTGATTGCCTTGCCAAGCACGGTGTCCGCCTCGCCGCGCAAGGCTCCGAAACAAATCATTGCTGCTGCACCGATAAGCAATGCAATTTGAAGCAAGGCTTTTTTTGATCGAATCAATGAAGTCACCCCTTTCTTTTGTGCCCTCATTATAGCACCGAGCATATAAAATCTGCGTTAAGAATAAAAACTTAACAAAAATCTTATTTTTGTATGATATAATAAAATCGTCAAATAAGATTAAAAATGAAAAGTGAGGAGGATTTTATGCATATTTTAGTTGTTGAAGACGAAAAGGTGCTGTGCGAAACAATTGTACGCAGTCTGCGCCGTCTTGATTACAGTGTAGATTCTTGCTATGACGGAAATGAAGCGATTGAGCTTCTCACCATTGAGAACTATGACCTTGTACTGCTTGACTTAAATCTGCCGGGCACGGACGGCATGACTGTGTTGCGCAAGCTTCGTCAAACAGACAGAGACACAAAAGTTCTGATTCTTTCCGCACGTAGTGAAGTAGCCGATAAAGTGGACGGACTTGATTCCGGAGCAAATGACTATTTATCAAAGCCCTTTCATTTAGAAGAGTTAGAGGCAAGAATACGCAGCCTGACACGGCGACAGTTCACGCAAAACGACGTGGTTCTTACATGCGGAGATATTTCTTTTGACACCAAATCACGCATAGCCTCTGCCGCCGGGCTGAAACTGATGCTCACCCGAAAAGAGTCGGCAATTCTTGAATACCTGTTGCTTAACCGGGGACGTCCTGTAAGTCAGGAAGAACTTATTGACCATGTTTGGGATAACAGCGTGGACAATTTCAGTAATTCGATTCGGGTACATATTTCTGCTCTGCGCAAAAAAATACGTGCCGCTCTCGGGTATGACCCTATTCGCAACCGTATCGGTGAAGGATATGTTATGGAGGACAACATCTTATGAGAAGGCTTTCTTTGCAATGGCGCATCACTTTGATGACCGCCGTCTTAATCGGCGTGACCTGCGTTGCCATGAACTGTCTTTTAAGCTTTTCTGGCAGACATTATATGGATTCCATCGGTTCCTATGTTTCTGCCTACAGCAACATAGACGCCGGAGAACCCGGTTACTTTGATCCGGAACAGAAAGAAACGGATAAGCTGACGATTGTTATACACGGTGCGCAGGATTCCTTTATCGCTACTAACTGGTGCATTACGGCAGCGGTGACTCTTATCGGCGGTGTATTGGCATATTTTTTCAGCGGACGTTCACTGAAGCCCTTGCGAACCTTTGCGTCTCAAGTTGAAAAAGTTCAGATGAATAACCTGACTGATATGAAAATAACCGAAGAAGTCCTGCCGGAGTTTAGACAATTCAGCATATCATTCAACAGTATGCTCGACCGTCTTGACGAGGGTTTTACAGCTCAACGGCAGTTCACCGGAAACGCAGCCCATGAGCTTCGCACTCCGCTTGCGCTTATGCAGGCTCAGCTTGATCTTTTTTCCGCAGAGCATCCCGATGTGCTGCCGGAAACGGCGGACTTTCTTTGCCTGCTGCGTGAACAGACGGAGCGAATGTCTCAAATGACGAAAACTCTCCTCGAGATGAGCGAGCTTCGCACGGTGCCGTGTACCGACCAAATAGAGATAGCTCCCATGGTTGAGGAGATTTTTGCCGATCTTTCTCCGCTAGCGGACAGAAACGGTATTGCTCTCGAATTTTGCGGCAACGGTGTTATGACAGGTAGCGATACGCTAATATATCGGTTGATTTTTAATCTGACCGAGAATGCCATACGGTACAATCGCCCGAACGGAACAGTGAATGTTAAAACGTCAAAAGAGGGAACGCATCTTGTTATCCGTATATCTGATACAGGGTACGGTGTCCCCGAACAGTACAAGGAAAGCATTTTTCAGCCCTTTTTCCGTGTGGACAAATCCCGCAGCCGTGAATTCGGCGGTGTAGGACTTGGTCTGTCACTTGTTTGGGAAATTGCCGCTCTGCACGGTGGTGATGTTAGGGTTGAAGAAAGTTCGGATGCCGGCACAACAATAGCTGTGAGGATTCCGACAGGATCGGTCACCGATTAACCGTATAGTTTTTTATTGACATAAGCGCTATAGTCTCTGAAAGCCCCTTTCCGTCGGTTATATATGCTGCCTCGAATGTAAAAAATACTAAAAAATATTGCCTCATCATCCTTATGTTAAGCGGTTTTCGGGCATAGAAACCTGCTAAGAAAAGTCAAGAGAAAATCTGAACAGGTTGGGTAAAATGTGATT
>ERZ780226.38-NODE-38-length-122128-cov-7.459553_pt1 | contig 122128 bp, 175 predicted proteins | sample MGYA00511165_ERZ780226 | MGnify/ENA primary metagenome ERZ780226 (study PRJEB29588, sample SAMEA2152373) | human gut metagenome | biome: human gut; feature: human-associated habitat; material: faeces | place: Denmark | collected 2008/2010 ...
AAACCCTATATATATAAATATATACATATACATATACATAGGGGTTTTTTCCGATTCCGCCCCTAGCCGCACGAAAAAAAACAAAAATAAATGTTTTTTTTTGAAAAAAGAGTGGAAAAAAGGGTTGAGTTTTTTCCAAAAAAAAATGTTTTTTTCTAAACGAGTTTTTTCCAAAAAATTGATATTTTGGAAAAAACCCCTTTTTTCTACCTAGTCATTTTCCCTCAAGTTCCCACATAACACGCCGATCTTTCAAAGTGCGCGCAGACACTCCCATTACCTTGGCAACTTTTTCCCAATTCTTTAACTCTCCATAAAGACGATAAGCTTTATCTCTATCAATTTCAAGACGTGGCCGCCCACCGCATTTTCCAACAGATTGCGCCTCTTGATAGCGGGCAGCTGCTCTATCAATTTGAACTTCAACACTTGACATCAGCGCGCAAACAATTGGATTTGTCCTATCATAATCGCCGCAACATCCATAGTCAAAGACAGCCTTTGCAAAATCCGCAGCCAAACTCTTATCACTTCCATAGAGGGAATCAAATGAGTCTTTTACACTCTTATAACAAACAAACGTCTCTCTAATCACATTCAACCGTTGAATCCCCCAAAATCCGCCACAACCAGTGTACCGTCACTTCTTCTGCCCCAATTGCCGCTATGAAGATCCCCAATTTCTTCACAACAAAGAAACGCACCCAATTCCTTTCCTTCATCACCCAAAACCGCATAGACCGTATTGTAGGAGTCCGAAACTAAATCAAGAGTTGCTTCTTCAATAGAAGCCCGATAATCATCTTCATCATCAAAATCATCTGAATTGAAATCGCTTTCACAAAAACTATAGAAACTTTCCTGAATAACGCTCTCAACCAGATCACCCATTTGGAGTTTCTCTTGCACATAGTAATCCAACCCATCAATACTGCCGCCGTACACCGTATAAGCCAAATGCTCCGCGCATCCCCTCTCTTGCGCTTTACGGAAAATTTCTTCTTCGCGCGCGCAATAGTGATAACCTTTTTGAACTGCTTTCGGTAAATCAAATTTCACGACCCAATCGCCGCAATCCGGCACCAATACAAAACGTGTCGCGCCATGGCACAAAAATACATCGTGATCGTTTGCCCATTTATCCAATTCATCCATTATGGCATAAGAGTCGGGGCTATAGCAAAAATAGTCATGAATGAAATTAGGGACTTCTTCAACTAAACTCTCCATCAAATCAGCAGGACTCATTGCGGCCTCCTTTCACTTTTTACAGCGCTTTCAAAAAATGCTTCGCAGCCATCGCCACTTCTTCATACCACTCCATCTAAAAACTCCGCAATTGCTTCCCACATATCAACTCTAATGAAACGCTCACTTCTCCCCTTATAGTATGGAATTTGAACCCATTCAGTCAGATCAGCTCCATTTTCTTCACGCCATTCCAGTCTCAACACCAAACTCACTGTTCTATCCGGATAGGTGTTCAACCTTACAGGTTCTATGCTCAGGTGATTGATTGTCTGAAACTCTCGTACCGCCCGCATTATCTTTCTTTTTCCTTTTCGCGTTTCCTTCATTTATTTTTCTCTCCCTTCACTTTCTATATATATTATAGCAAAAATTTTGAATTTTTTCAAGTTTCTTCCAGTTTTTTCCACCGCCCGCAACTTCACTTGAAAACAACGAACCGAACAAAAGTTCGCTTCTAGCAATAAATGCCGAGAAAACTGCTAAAAAATGCCTTCCAGCAATCCAAATGTTGGGTTCCCTTTAACTATTCACAAAAAAATTTTTATGAGCACGGTATCAATTAAACGACTGATTAGGAGACTAATCCCAGCAATTAGAGAGAAAGAAAGCCGGCTCTTTTCGGGCCGGCCTTTTAAATCAACTATTAAAAATGTCTAAAATGGTTATTCCATCTATGTTCCAATACATTATGTGAGTGTAGGTTTCATCAACAAGAATATAGTGGACAGAACCTGGGAAACCAGCGTCCTCTGCTACTTTACAAAGTGCCACAGCCGACTTATCCAGCGCTGGCCGCACATCAACATTCCATTGCTTTTTCACTGTAGGAGCATTTGCATAGGGTGCAAGATCATCGTAGGTTCCATAATTACCGAACATTGCAACTAAATCGCCATCTTCAATGAAAACCTTGCCGTAGTTATAATGTTCAGTAAGAATGTCGTAAATATTATCAGTAAGCCACGTCCAATCTTCGTCCTTTTCGGCAATTGCCGTGGGAGTCGCAGTAGCCGCAACTTCTACCTTTTGGTTTGACGGCGCGCCACCGCATCCGGCTATCGCAAAACACATTATGACCACAACGACAATAGCCATTAACTTCTTCATTTTACTTTTTCCTCACTTTCTATTGCTTTCTTTTTCTTATCTAAACAGCACAAACATTCAAGTCGCCGCCGCAAATTTGCATTTTCAATTTCCAGCAAATTGAGTTGTTCTTGAAGATCTTTAACATCTTGACGATAAGCATCCGCCAACTTCGCCCAAGCCTCAATGGCCGCAATGTCGCTCTTTCTCATTCATCTTCTCCCTTCAGTTCAAAATGCTGGTCAGTTAGCTTTGACTGATTCCATTCAAGTCGCCAAATGCCGCAATCTTCATAAGAAAGTAGCAGTTCGTCATACCCCATTTCACTAAGGATGGGAATTAACTTTTGAATCTGTTCCAATGTTCCGCTCAAAGGTTCCATTATATAGCCTCCTTTATACGTTCAAAAGTGCCACGACAAACAGCCCTATAGAGGTAAGCCCACACCAAATGCGGCCTGCAATCTCAACCCAGTTTAAGTTTTCCTTTGTGGCGGCCGACGCTAAAAGTGAACGTAAAGAACAACCACAGAAGAACGCACTCGCGCAAGCCCCAACTGCAAATACTAATTTCCAACCCATTTAGCTTACCTCTCTTTTCTGTATATTTTCCGGTCAGTGCCGTCCAATAGTTTTCAGTTTTCTTCTATATTGAAATGTAACTTTACCAACTCTATAAAAAGTTGATACTCACGCGCGTTTTTGCTGTCACCATACGTCTTTTTTACTTCTGTTTCAAACTCTGACAATGTACCAGAAAAGGGCTTGCGCATGACAAAAAGCTTTCGGTCTCTGGTCATACATACTGTAATACAAGGATAAGTAGAACCAATACCCTTTATATACAAAATGTCCGCATCACTAAAAACCCATGAGTTACCACCAACATAAGCCTTATCACAAACGTGAGCATTGCCAGAAATAGTAGCACTGCCATAAATTCGCGCATCTTCAGAAATATGTGCATTTCCACAAACCCGGGCATTACCAAAAATCTTGGCATTACCAAAAATCTTGGCATTACCGAAAACCCATGCTTCATCAAAAACCTGCGCATTATTATAGACCCATGCATTGCCATTGTGCGAAAGATTTTTCTCTTTTTCTATATACCCTCCAAGGTCTCCTTCTTGCACATCGCCAAAAGAGTTCAATGCTTGCGTGCGAAAAAGCGTTCTTCCAAAAAGCACTTTTGTATCGCTATCCAAGAGCCTATATTTCTTCATTTATTTTTCCTTTCTAGCTTCCTTCATTTTCTATATATATTATACCAGAAAATTTAAGATTTTTCAATTAATCACGAAATCCAAAAGTTTTCGTCATTATAATCTCTGTTGTAATGGGGCCGACTCCGCCAATGTAAGGAGAATAATTCCCAATACAAGGTGCAATTTCAGCAAACTTTTTATTAACACCTCCGCCTACGTCCACAATCGTCTGACCGCAGGCTCTCGTATTGGAGAAATTTACAATATCCGACGCGCCGCTGGCCTCCACAATTATGTCGGCCTCATAGATTAATGAGTCCAGCAATCCCTTGGGAGTGGCAGAATGAGCGATAGAAACTGTTACATCACGCTCCATCGCAAGTAGAGCAAGTGGTTTCCCAACCCGAATTGACCTTCCGATTATTACCATATGGCGGCCCGCCAAAGGGACACCGTAATAATCCAACATTAAAAGGATAGCTTGCGGCGTTGCGGCAAAACGATTAGAAAAGCAATATGGCCCCTTATCAAGCATGAGCTGAGCAGCGGCAAGCTGACTCACCCCATCAATGTCCCAACAAGAATAGTAGGGAGTACTGGCAAGGTTAATAGTGGAAAGAGCCGGTGCCGAAGGAGCCACACCAAATCCAACTATTTCTTCAATTGACTCATCACTATCACTCTTATATTCAATTGCTTGAATTCCCCAACGTGCGGCAGCTTTCTTTAAAGCTTTTAAGTAATGTTGGTCAGAACTTTCATCGGTGCGAATCCCTAAGTAATAAGGTCTTTGTTTTACCAACTCAGCAGCTTCATCAGTATAGTTCTGAAAAATTGCATCGGCCACACACTTACCCGTCATAAGCATTTTATTTTACCTCTTTAATCTCATCTCATTGGTCCACGCAGACGTTATTCTTTCACAACACTCGCGCAACTCTTTACAAGACTCAGCATCCGCCATGAAGGCATCTTCTTTTTCTTTTGACTCAAAAAGAATGTCGCCATCGCGATAAAGTGTTCCGACTACCTCATTGCATTTCATTTGTTCCATTTTATAATAGGGAATAATAACGCGGCCACTCATTAGTGTATATTCGCAGCTATCACTCCAGACAATCCAACCCTCCGGCTGACGGACATTTAGAATCACATTTGCATTATCTGGCATCCCCGCCGCAGAAATTCCATCATCATCCATTTGAACATTAGGTCCCCAATTAATTCCATTAGCCTTACACTTCTTCAAGAAGCGAACGCACGCCTTGTAATCTTTGTCAGAGAAGAAAACTGAAAAGCCACCCTTCTTAAATTCATCAAAAGTCCAATTCATGAAATAGCAGCCTCCACTTGAATCTCATCCCAAAGCTCATCTAAACAACTCAAAGAAATATTATTTCCATCAGCGTCCGTTACACACCCATCATAATAGTCCATGCCCCAATTCAATTCAGTAACAAAATAGTCAATTAGGCCGTTCTTGGCCGGAAGATTGCAAGCCTCTTCTAGCATTTCCAACGTCTGTGATAGAAACCCATAGGCTGGATGGTTGCCATTAAAAAGGAACTGGCACTCATCTTCTATCTTATCAAGATAGTCGCTAAATTCTTTAATCGCTCGCATTTCTTTCATAAACGTTTCTTTTGACAGCATTTCATTTTCTCCTTCTTTTACTTTCTATATATATTATACCAGAAAATTTCTAAAAAATCAATACGAGTCGTAAAAGAAAATTTCTATTTCTCCCGGAAAACGCTTTATTAAATCAAGAACAATTCCAATAACCCAAATTTGTTGTCCAAGATTTTTACTATAGTCGCAAATTTCCCAGATAGAATCTTCCCAAGCGTCTGGCCGCCGCAAGTAAGAAAACAAAGCAGACTGTAAACTCTCTAACTGAACCTTGCTTACGCAATACGCATTTTCTTCTTCATCAAACTCTCCAACCATTTTAAGAAAATCATTGCGCAAGCCCCAGCATTTGCGCCAATAGCAGAACTCCCAACAATGAAATCCTTTTTCACAATCCATTTTCTCAATATAGGGATATCCCTCCAAATCAGGATAATCAGGGTCGCCGCCGAGATATTTTTGCCAGTCAATTTCACGCTTTGTTTTCAAATAAAGCCCATTATCCAATCCCATTACATTTCTCCTTTTTCATTTTTATCCCCTCTATCTCTTAAAGTTCAGAAATTTCATCGTCTGACATTTTTTCTATGGCGCCTGTTTCAATAGCTTGTTCTATCGCAATGTTAGACAATACTTTAAAATCAAAATTTTTATGTTTAAAAGCTGTAAATTTAGGACGATTAACAATTCTTACAACTACGCCTTCGCGGATATGAGTCTTACCGATGGGGTCGGGTCCATCGTAATACTTCTCTGCGACCAGTTTAACAGTATCACCGGCATTATTCGTTTCATGAACAAAACCATATAGTTCATTATCAGGTGCATAAATGTGGACTCCTTCACCATCAATCGTGGCTTTTGCAAATACAGGCACACATTTAACTCCCATCTGCTCACAACGATAACGCATAAAGTCGGGAGTATATTCTACAACTGCGCCATCCTCATTGGTCATAGTCATGCGGTAAACATAAATATCAGACTGAGGCTTAAACTCTCTCACATTCATACCGTCCCAACAATCAGCATATTCATGCTTAAAAGACTCACCTTCAGAATCGCATCCATAACTGAATACAGTAGTCTTCCCATACTGTTTCACAAAATCCTTACCAAGCTTCTCATTATTACCCTCCGCCATAATCGGCGCGCCAGTGTGGGTGAAGCCGACTACTTCATAATATACGGTTTCACCCTTCCAAAGCTTCCCTTCAAAAGTTTTAGAGTGCTGTTCTCTAAACTCATTAGAACCATAGTAGCCACCGTTATAATTTTCCAGCACAGTTCTACGAGTACCAGAAACATAAGCCCAATCATAAACCGGAGTTGCATCACGCATTACAATATCAACACACTTACGAGCAAAGGTGCTGAGATTGGAAGAAGGGGCATACTTATTAACAATACCCTGGAAGAACTTATTCTTTACCTTCCAACCCTTCAATACTGGCAAATATCCAGTTCGCTGCGAAGTACCGTGCATTTTGAGCGTAATTTCAATCTCATCACCAGGCTTAAACGCAGAAAGATTATATACAAGCTGTTCAGTATCTGCGTGTTCAGCAAAAAGCGGAGCAATATTTACTTTCTTTTTACGAGTTTTGTTGCCGCCCACATTGCCGGAACGATGATTTGTGCGAGGGATATACTTACAACAAATTTCATGCCCATTAAGTGTTCCATTAATTATATCGCCAGCCTGTAGTTCAGCAGAAGCATCACCATGAGTATAACAATAATTTAAACATGAAATAGGCAATACAAGACCATCTGAACGATTACCCCTCAAACGAATTGCAGTAATATTTCTTTTAACGGGGTCAACAAAACCACCAATATTATTACCAGCATCATCTTTCTTTCTAAAAAGATTATTTTTCTCACCAAATTCTATAGAAATTTGACCATCTGAGGGTAAATAAAGAACAAGCGTATCTTCAGTAATAGTTTTATCAATAATAGTTGTATTACCAAATACTTCACAAGCATTAAGAAAATCAGAATTTTCTGCGGGACGAATATTTTTTACATAAGTTATATAAGCTTTATACATGGTCATTATCCTTTCTTACTAAATATTTACTTGTTTCGGGTTCTAAATCTTCTTTACCAATAGTTGATAAATCAACAGTATAAGGAATACGTATAATGGGTATATTATTATCAAAGCAATATTGATTTTTTATACGGTCTTGTTTTTGCGTTTTCTCAAACCTTTCTTTTGTATTCCAAGATAACTCACTTGCTTGATATGTAAAGTGTTGTTTCCCATCATACTCAATAATATAATTTTTCGTAGGCACGTAAAAATCAAAACGCGGATGGCGTCCATTTTCATAAACAAAATCTTCAAAAATATATTCTTGGATAAAAGGTATTTTATAATTGATAAGCATTTTGCTTATAGCGAGTTCACCCAAACTTTGTCGCTCAGGGCATTTTCCACAACTTTGCACCGACCCGTCTCGTAAATCGGTAGTTGAAACTTCAATATAATTGCCACAAGAACATTTACATCGCCACATCTTTCTATTGTTTTTGGAACGAGAGAATTCTTCTACGAGAAGTTTCCCATAAGTATTGCCGACTTCGTTTGTTAATACTTTATGTCTATTACATTCATCACACTTAGTCGACTTTCCAGAAACTAGTGCCGTTCCTCTAATAGAACTGATTTTCCCACACAATTTACATTGACAAATCCAATATGAATTTTTCTTTTCCTGTGTGAGTTGTAAATCTTTTTCAATAACATACCAATATCCAAACTGTTGGTTTTCTAACTGTAATTTTTTTGCGATTGGATAACCTCCTTTGTTCTTATATATATAAGTGGGTTTTATCAAATGGCACTACAACATTCCAATGCATAAATTTGGACATTGGGGTGCTTACGAACATTTTTCAGTTCTGTTGTATATGCTTTATACATTATTTATTATCTTCTATATTCTTAACCAATTTTTCCCAGCATTGCGGCATCTCTAACTCAACTTCTTGAAGTCCACTATAGGCCGCGCTAGCAATCGCGCTATCTAACCGCTCATAAAACTCTTCACGAATTTGCTGCCGACGAATCGTTGTTATTTCCTGAATTTCAGTTTTAGTCCTCACCAATATCTCTCCTTTCAATCATAAAGAAAGTAGACCAACTACCAAAATCATAGCACTGCCAGCTAGTATCACCGCACATTCTCCAATAGAGGCCGCCAGACGGAAACGTTTCATTCACAATTCTTACCATTGCACGATTTGCTTCCTCTTCGCTATCAAACCTTCCCATCTCAATTCTATCATCCTGCGGCTCACTCATTACATTTTGTTTAGACAAAATCCACTTAATCATTTCATTAATCCTCCTTTACCCAATGATAGAAACGAAATGGCGCAGTCAAAGAAACCCAAGGTTCCAACTTTTTAAACTGTTCTTGAATGGCCATCATTTTACAGCTTCCTGGCGCGATGTCTTCCAAATCATCAAAAGAAAAAGTCCCAAAGCTATCTTCGTCTACTTCGCTTACTATATAGCCCGCAATATGTTTATCAAAAACCTCGTCATGCAAAATGAAAAAATTATGACCACTTTCAAAATCAACTTCTGCCGCGTGCAAAAAGTGTTCGTTCTCCCCATAGAGCCGCCATTCTTTTGTGATATCGGCGCCCAGTATCAAATAGCTTTCCATTTCTTTTTCTCCTTTTTTATTTTCTATATATAGTATACCATAAAAAATTAAAAAAATCAATTTTTACATTAGAATTGATGGAAAAAATGATAATTTGCATTTCCGACCATTTTAGTGTACACTAAAATTGGCCTGACCTACAAAGACTCACAACCCCAATCAATAAATGGCAGGAAAATTGGTAAGAAGGCTGCTAGAATCGCAATTTTAAAAGCTTTTGAGAAACAAAAAAACTGGGTTTTAGAAACCCAGTTAATCAATAGAAAAATTCATAAGAAAATCAGACTGCGCGCCGCCAATGAATTTAGGAAGAACACCATCCCACTTCTCATAAAACATTTTGCGCAGAATAGTGGAGTTGAGAGAAGAAACGAGTTTTTGATTCGCTTCTGCTTCAGCTTCTGCGGCAATGATTTTTGCAGTAGCTTCGGCACGAGCATTTGTTTCTTTTACTTTCGCGTCGGCTTCGGCTTTTTCAATTGCCTGTCTATTCTCAATCTGCTGACGCTCGTAAGCAATCTGCTGCGTTTGTTTTTGAGAAATTGCTTCATTATAGGCATCGCTAAAGTTTGCATTGGCAATAACAACACGATTTATAACAACAACATTAGCACCATACTTGTCAAGAACAGCCTGCTGAAGATAAGACTGAGTTGCTGCTTCAACCGCAGAACGACGAGTTGCATCTTTATCTTCCAAGTCAGCGGCCGCGCTTTTTACGGCAGACTGAACCATTCCAGATGTTAGGAGCGTTTTCTTATAGTTTGCCAAATTAGTATAAATCCAAACACTGTATTCTGGCTGAATTGCATAGGAAACGGTAATGCCTTCATAATAAATTTCAGTGCGGGCCGCCGTTTCACCCCAAATTCTTTCATCAAATGTTTTATCTTGCTGACGATTATCAATAGTAATAACCTTTTGAATATAGGGCGTAACAAATGTAAATCCAGGCTCAACTGAAACAGGACTAATTTGCCCAAATGTTTGCCGAATACCCGTAAAACCAGTTGGCACGATCTTAATTGAAGAAAAAATTGTTATAATTAGAAAAAGACTAAGAATAACAACCGCCGCAATGCGGCCCTTACGAATCTCTCTCACAATTCTTTCTGTGCCATACCGATCTACCTTTTTAATTTCCTTCACAAAAAAGTTCATTTAGCATACTCCTTTATAAAATTTTGCATTTCTTCTATTTGTTCCCTATCATTATCATTTATTGTAAACAAAGTTGTCCAATCTTCAGTAGAAGAACTCAGTTGAAAAGCATTTTTTAAAAACGTATTTCCATCATCGTCTGGCGGCAAGTCATAGTGTTGGGTAAACAAGCAAACATCACCTTGTCGTTTGAACCTTCCCGTCGTAGTAATTCCCGTTAAATTATAAAACCGCAATCGTTCGGGATTCAAATTACGTTCTTTGAAAAATTTTCCATCAATAATAATGGAACCATTAGTGCCGATTGATAATTTTTTAATTGAATTACTTATTTTATCAAAATCAGATTGGGCAATAGATTGCACATAGTGAAACTTTTTAATGTAGCGCGCCGGTATGTTTATTTCACAAAAATCGCTCGGCTTACCTGGCTCATTCCGCGCCCCATTAAAGAACAACAAACTAAATGTTTTGACTTTCACTGCTTCAATACTTCGTTAGATGAAAATGGCTTACCAAAACGATTCAAATCAGCTTCTGCCACTGTTTCAAAAACTTCCTCAGCATCATTAGTTGATAATTGGCAACTCGGATCCTCACGGACAGCTTCAATCCAGCTTTGCAAGCTTTCCTCATACCAATCCCAATTATCAACACCGCTATTTTCTAATGCCACGAGCTTATAATATCCGGCAATAAGGTCAATTAGTGTAGACTTCTTTACCAAATAAAGTTCTTCCATTTACTCCTCCTTAATTCCCATGAAGTGGCGTGCTTTGTCATCTTTTGTTAGCATGGTAGTAAATTGTTCCCTTGCCTTATCCACATAGCCAAGAGCGGTTGCTTTTTTAATGTAGTTAAAACCTTTTTCTTCCAGCCATTGCGCGCAGTCTTTCCTTGTCTTTGCAGCCCACAAGAAGGTTCCAGTTCCCACATGAACAACTTCCCATATACTGCCAAATTTACAAAAGCCAAAATGTCCATCTTCTGACAACCAAGCTTCGCGCCCTTCTAAATGGTCATTGTACATGATTAGGAACTTTCCTTTTTTAAACCTCATGGCTTTCCTCACTTTCATTTTCTATATATATTATACCATAGAAATTTTAAAAAATCAATTTTTTACGTTAAATGATGGAAAAAATTGTTAAAAAAACATTTCTGTCCGTTCTAGCGTACACTAAAATTGCAGCCACCTATGGAAACCCGAAGAAAAATTTTCTAATGAGAATAGCGGCTGAAAACGAACAATTCCTGAACGCAAAATATCAATCTCTCAGAAACAAAAAAGAGCCAGAACCCAAAGTTCTGACTCTTTTCATTTATTAAACATATTTTGTTAAGAAACTATCATTGCCGCCCCGTATAATAAAACAATTATATCGGTCGCAATAAATAAAACACAAAACATTTTCCCAATGGGCAAAGAGAGTTTGGTTAGTAGTTTCTTTAAAAATAGAAGTTTCCGTAATGCGATTGCCGCCAACTTCTGCTGTATACCAGCCTTTGAACTCCTTTTGTCCATAAGTAGGAGTAGGCAATGTGCCATAGTAGCCGCCTTCTAAAACAGACTTAGAAGCGGTTGAAACAGACCCTCCGTTCGCATTAAAGTAAACAGTGTGGCTGGTGTTTGCTGTCCAAACTGGATAGAGAGTTAGCGCCGCGTTGGTCGTGTAAGAAGCGGCCAATGCGTAGGTGCTACTACCGCCATCAGAAGTGGCCCAACCTGTTTGAGTATAGCCGGGCCGAGTAAAGATTGCTCCTTTTAACGTTAGGCTTACATCATAAGTCTTAGTTTGAGTTTGAGCATTACCTGTTCCATTGGCACCGGGGTTATAGGTGATAGTGTAGGTCTAAATAGCCCAAACTGCATAGAGCGTTAGATCAGAAGTTGTACTCCAAACACTCTGCGCTGCACCTAACCCATAGTGAACTTCCCCGTCAGCAGTCAATGACCAACCATTTAAGGTGTAGCCTGTTCTTGAAAAGCCTGAACCGCTATTAGACGTCCACGTCGCGCCATAATCAACTGATTGTGAAGCTGAACCAGTCCCGCCATTAGCATTGTAGGTAATGGTGTAGGTGTTGACTCTCCAAACTGCATAGAGAATAGTATCAGCAGAGATTGTTATGCTATCACCAGCGCTATAAGTCGCACTAGTCGCAGTAGAACTTGTGCTCCATCCAAGGAAGGTATAGCCAGTTCTAGTGGGCTTTGTTGAACTTAGAGTCGCCGCAACACCAGGAGTTAGAACCTATGATGCGGGCGCGCCAGTGCCGCCATTGGCATTGTAGGTGAGGGAAACAGCATTTAACTCATAGGAGAGAGATACGGCTGTTAAAGTAGTAGTGCCATGGTAATTACTTTTAACTCCCCCATCGGGGTAGTATTTACCAATGTTTAGAATGAAAGTGCCAGAGTTACGAATAGCACTAATCATTGTGGAACTCAATGTAATGGTAGTTGAAGTTCCATTTAGAGTTGCAGATTGGTAAGTATAAGTTGATAGATCATTAATGAAACCAACTTTTGTACAGACTGCAACATAAATTGGGAAGTTGGTTGCACTTCCGTGAGTTAGGGTTAAAGTGCCGGACTTGAGAGAACTTGGATCAAGTGCGAAAGTTGCACACCTATCATATGATGTACGCGCGCTATGTAAAGAATAAGTGCACGTACATTCAACAGTTGCAGTCCAGCTGGATATATTCTGAACTAATGAAGTTGTTGTATAACTATAACTTTCGTTAGAGTGTCCTTCATCAGAATATGCATTACCAAGTGTTGCTGTTGTGCCAGTTGAGAGGGAACCATTTGAAAGATACCAAGTCCCAATCGGGCCACGATTACTCGTAGTACTTGCAAAACTAATTTTGGCTTTTGCCGCGGATTGCGCGCTAGCAACACATCCTGTTCTGGTGCCACTAGCGGTAGCGGTAGCGGTAGATTTAAAGCCCCCTTTCGTTCTAGTCGGAATAGTGTTGATGCCTGTTGACATCGTTGCTGTTAAAGTTGGCATTTGTTACCTCCTTTAATCAGTAATTTCGTTCCAGCCATATACGCCAGGTTCCCAAACATTATTATCAACAATACTAATCCATTTTTTACCATTATGAAGAACCTTGTCATCTTTTGCATACGCATCATGCGCGCCCGCAGGTTGAACCCATTCGGGCCATTCTTCAATTGAAACAAGATTCCATAATGCTGGAGTTAGAGAAGGCTGCCAGCTTTCTTGAGAAGTGTGGGCTTGAATACAAGAATAGAGTTTAGACTCATCTTGAACCCTATCTCCAACTACGTAGGCAATTGAATTAGGATTCCAAATTGGGAAGAGTTCAGGCACTTCAAGCGCTTGTTCATCGGTTAATAGAAGGCCAGCTCTATCCATAATTGCGCGAATTGCGCGGGCCGCATCAGACCATTTACCCATCTATCTTCACCCCCAAAATAGAAAGAGCTTCTCTCATATCAGCTTCTTCCTCTGCGCGCGATAGCACTTCTACTCCGTTACGGTAGAATTTCCCGTTTTCATAGGAGTCCCCAATTTGTACGGCAAGGTCGTTTACTTGAATAGCATTGGGCCACTCATCAGAGTTATACACCATGCCCCACAACACGTTAGAAACAACGCCATTTTCAACAATGGCAAAATTTGTAGCATAATTCATCCTTTTATCTCCTTTTTACGTTAGCGTGCGTTGCGAATTATAACGATGCCAGAACCGCCACTCCCGCTGGTATGAGAAGTGGAGTTGTAAGTACCTTGACCTCCGCCACCGTTACCAGTATTGGCGCCTCCACTTGCGCCATTTCCCACATCGCGGCCACCGCCTTTCCCGCCATTGGAGTAGAGAGTGCCAGATGTTTCAGCAAAAGCGCGTGTTGTGCGTCCTTGCCCAGGACCGGGGTCGCCAAGGTTTGTGCCAGAGCCAGAGCCGCTATAAGAACCAGCTGATCCATCTGTACCGCCAGCACCGCCATTCTTATCTCCAGCTGCGCCAGAACCGCCACCAGAGCCGCCCCAGCCGCCATCACCTGTTGTAAAGGGAGAACGAGTTGACGCTTTTCCCCCAAAACCGCCATTTGCGGAATAGTCGGTAGTATTAAAATAAGTTTGACCACCATTTGCGCCATTGCCATCTGCTGCTGTCGCACCGGCTCCTACAACAATAGAGCAAGAAAAACCTTTCTTTAACTCCATTTGAGTATAGGTTTTTGTCCAGCCGCCACCAGCACCGCCAGAGCCGTAATTAACTAAAGAAGAACAACCGCCGGCGCCACCACCGCCAACGCAAAATACATCAATTAATTGTTTAGACCGAGATTTTAATGTAAAAGTTCCAGAAGTTAGAAACTTAATTTGCCAATTTCCGTCTCCTTCATCTATAAAATTAGCTATACCAGTATAGGTATAATCAGAAGACGTTAGGGGGACGATGCCGCCCGAGACGAAGATTCCTAAACGTCTTGATTGCCTCATTAAGACGCCTCCACGCTACCAGTCAGAATGAAATCTGTTGACGTGATTTTCTTGATAGCAGTAACGCCATAAACTTCGGTCATTTTAGGAGAAGTAGAGGCGCCACCGGGCATCCGAAGTGTACCAGAGCCAGAAAGAGCAAAAGTAACAGTGCCTGCACTTCCATTATGAACTTCACACTCAAAGCCGAGTGGTAAACTAGTTGGAAGGGTGATAGTCAGATTAGTAGTAGTGCTTTTATAGAGGAACTTCCCGTTATCAGTTGCAGCAAGAGTCTTTGCGGTGGAAAATGCTTCGGGAGTAGAAGTAGCTTGCGTGGCAAGAATTTTCCCATTTGAATCTAACTGGGCAAGATTGAATTGAGAAGCAACATTTGCGCCAGTCCAACCAGAGTGAACTACGTCATACTCATTCCAAGTGCCATTTTCGCAAGTTCTTAGCACGACTGCTTCCTACAAGTTAGACTTATAATTTTTAGTGCGGACTTCCAACAGCCGCCGATTGTTCCGAGTTGAATCTTCTTCAGCAGAAAATGAGCTGGCGCCGACATAAGAACCTTCAAAAACAGTCCGGTTAGTGGTACTGTTTGAAGTAGGCATTAGATAAAGAGAAGGGTAAAGAGACGTGGAAATATTGAGGTTCCCCGTCATTGTATCGCCTTCTTTCTTTACTGCGCCAATTTGGTCGCACATTGAGCCATTATCAACGGTACTTAAACCGAGATTTAGAATGGCATTATCTTGTTGATCTTCGGTTAAGCCCTAATTAGATACATCAAAGCGAAGAAAAGTAGCTTTTAATCTTGTCCAGAAGGTCGTTAAACCTTCTAGGCTTAAAAATTTCATTTATCTCATTCCTCCTTTGTCCATCCAAAGACACCCGGCTCCCATGTGTTTGCATCAACATCACTAATCCATTTTGAGCCATTATGAGAAACTTTTGCGCCTTTTTTATAAGCATCTTGCGCGCCAGTCGGTTGTATCCATTCAGACCATTCTTCAACAGAGACGAGTGTCCAGAGAGCTGGTGTAGAATTTGGCGTCCAATTTGTCTAGGAAGTGTGCGCTTGAACGCACTTATATAATTTATTGTCAAATTGAACTCTACTATCAAGACTATATTCTTTATTAGCTTGCCAGATAGGAAAGAGTTCAATACTAGTCAAAGCAATTTCATCAGTGAGAGTTGCGGATAGCTGTTCAATTAGTTGCCGAAGCAATTTGGCTTTTCCTCTTGTCATTGCGCGCCTCCTAATAGAATAGAAAGAGTTTCTTCGGGAGTGAGTTCATCATCGTCAGAAGGCTCTGGGGCAGGTGGGAGGTCATATTCTTCCCAAGTGAGGTCGGTTTTCAGATGGTAGCCTTTACCAGCGGTTTGTGGACAATTCTGAATGATAGACATGATTTCGGTATATTCAGCTTCGGTAATCTCTATGCCGCCGTGTCCGGTTCCGATGGCGACTATGTAGTTATCTGATATTTGTTTGTAGTGTCTCATATTGCCACCTCATAGTGCGAACCACTCGTAATGATCTCCAGCCACAATTTTTGTTGTAGTTGCTACACCACATATCTGCATAACACCGTTAATATCAACAAAATCATTATCCCCGGTTATGTTGTTGTTCGGATAAATACTAGAATAACTTGACCCAGATTGGTGATATCTTCTGCCGTAATATTTATCGTTCTGCCTAACCCAAACACCACAAAGCATTTTGTTTTGACTTCCGTTGCTGTTTATTGAATCAAGCACAAAGGCGAAATAATTTACTTGCGATAAGCCTGTGTCTATATGTATTGCATTGCTCTATGCTATACCTATTATCTTAGTATTTGCAACTATATATGTTCCAGATGTGCCGTTTCTATTACTTGATCCGTCACCTCCAGCCTCAATATTTTCAATCAAACTAGCAAAATCCCTGCCCGCAATGCTATTACTACTACCTATTTTCGCTCTAATTGCATCCGCAATTGCTTTAACGGTCTGCTCTTGAAAAACAACTTGTGCCGCCATTAAAACACCTCTTGCTCTCCATTCAATACATTAGCCGAAGTTTCAGCAAAAACACTCAAAATCTCCGTGTCTGAAATTGCTTCTGGCCCAACGCTGGGCAAATTTTCATAGGTTGTGGAGCCGTCTCCCGCTTTGAGAACAACACTCCCATCCGTGTTGACTACAATAGCTAGCTCACCGCTTAGGAGAGTCGGGTTTGCGGAACTCCATTTCGCTGCGGTATCTCTTTTTAACCGCATACGACCATTTAGAATTTTTTGAGCCATTTAAAGCCTCTCCTTTAAAGGAAAGGCGCGCCCGTGGTTGAACGCGCCTTCCACAAATTTTATTACATGACGGTATTGCTAGTGCCGCAATAGAAAATAAGGACGTCGCCCTCGGTTTGAACAAGATCATTTACGTTGCCAGTCTTGGCAATGGCGGCTAGTCTGTTGATAGCACTATTAACGGTGCTTACAGTAGCTACCTTGTTAGAAGAAGCATTATAAACTCCATCAAAGGTTAGTTTGTCCTGCTTGCCGCTGATGTCTTGGTGCTGAGTAATGGCGCCAATGTCTTCAGCAGTTAGAGTAACTGCTTCAGAACCGTCATAGGTCTTGGAACCAAAACTTAGAGCGGTGGGGTTCTTCAAAGCATCGGGCTTATTCTTAATAAGTGCATCACCGCTAGTAGCGTTCCAGTCGGACTGTACATTCTTCTGTGCGCCTTCTTCTACGCCATTTAGCTTAGTGAGTAGGGCATCAGTGAAGTCATTAGAGCTTAATCCCTTGCCTTCTTCCTTTTGGACATAGAGAGTCTCGTCACCGAGTTCCTGCCATTTGGTACCATCATAGATATATTCCTTCTTGCCAACAATGCAGATATCGCCAGAGTTGCCAGAAGCAGGTAGAGCCTCTTTAATGCCGATGAAGTGGGTCGCGCTGGATAGAGCGGCAGTCTTATCATCAACATACTTCTTGGTTGCAGCATGGAGGTCAGAAGTGGGTGCCCCACTTAGAGTGACTGGGCCTGTGAAAGTACCACCTGCCTTGGGCATTGCGGCATCGGCAGTTGCTTGAGCAGCATCTGCGGCAGCCTTTGCACCATCAGCAGCAGTCTTGGCGTTGTCAGCGGCAGTTTGGGCAGCGGAAGCAGCCTTCTGTACGCCATAAACAGTGGCAGTAGAAGCAGAGTCAGAATTTTTACCGAGTACGGCATCAGCGGCGCCAGCAGCATCAAAAGCACTAGATTCTTGATAAGCTGCACTCTTTAGACCAGTTACAGCTACATCAATAGCTTCACCATCACCCTTCTTCACACTGATTGTACCATTGGTATTACCACTGGTAATAATGATAGATTCAGGGCTGGGAATGGTGAAAGTATCCTGGTCAGTCCAAGTACCGTCTAGTTCTTTAAATTGAAGTTTATAAGAATAATCAGAAATCTTGACAATTTGATACTTAGTGTTAGTATCAGCGTTCTGATTTGCCTTAATGAAGTCGGGCAAGCCAGTAATTTCTGCGGCTTCGTAAGAAGGCTTAGTAGCGGCCTTTGCCCAAGCATATACGTCAATCGCATACGCGCCAATGTACTCTAGCTCGGAGAACTTCTTAGTGCCATCACCAACTTTCATTAGGGTAATGGGTTCTTTGCGAGACACACCAGTTTCAGCAGGAATTACGTCAATTGCAATTTCACCAGCCTTTAGAACAGGGTCATTTGCAATCCAATTTGCATGGGAGTCAACCTTCTGACAAATACGAGTGTTTAGAGTTTTAGTTGCCATTTATAATTAAATCCTCCAAAGAATTAAACGCGGGCGGCGATTAAACCGCCCGCCAAAAATTTATTCTACTGTTAAAGTAGAGTTGCCGCCGTTAAGAATTAGCCAGTCGCCGTCAGTCTGAACAAGTTTCCCTACATTCAGATTTTTAACGGAAGCCGCGCCTTGCTCATCAATCACAACGCCGTTTTCAACATCAGATCCCTTGATTACACCAACGGTGGTGTTAGTAGCAAGAGGAATGTTTACACCCTTTTCTGCAATAACAAGGGCTTCGCCATTCATACTAACGTTTTCAATTACGTTAGCTTGCGCGCCAGCTTCAATAGCGTCTAATTTAGACTTTAGATCATTAGTGAAATCGTTAGTAGAAAGACCCTTGCCTGTCTCTGCATTAACTTTCTCAGCAAGAGCTTCTGCTAAGCCCGCAATCTTGTCTTGAGTAATTTTGCCGGTAGCAAGAGAAAGAGTGCGAGTTCCAGCATCAATTGAAAATTCTTCGCTAACAGCGTTAATGACGTTCTTTTCGCCATCAGCGTTCATGTTAGTTAGCTTTTCAATTAGTTCGGCAGAAATTAGGGTTTTGCCTTCTTCCTTAGCGACATAGGTAGTTTCGGCTTCAGTCTTGGTGAGATAGCCAGACATTTCAATTGTACCAGCTAGAACATCCCAAGATGTGCCATCATAAGCTACGTTATCGCCAGCCTTTACGCCATGTACAGTATCAGCGTTCTTTACATTGTAAACATCGCCTTTTACAGCATCAGCGGGAAGGTCAGAATAATTATCAACGGAACCCTTATAATTTAAAACGGAAGAAAGTTTTTGGTTAACTTCTTCTTTAGTATAAACGTTAGCGAGATTGGTTTCTAAAGTGCCGATCTTCTCAACAAGACCGGGCACCCGAGTTTCACCTTCACCAGTGCCGTTGATTGCGTTTTCAACAACAGTTAGACGAGTGTCTAGACCCTCAACAGTCGTACCAGAAGGAGCAACCCAAGAAATCTTACCGTCAGAACCCTTTACGAGCTGCGCACCAGCAGTGGCCGCAGCGAATCCAAGAAGATCTAGCTTTCCATTTTCATCTTTAGCAAAAACGTTCTCATTAATAACGATTTCGCCGCCAGCTTCTTTTAGAGTTTTATCGGGCTGAATGATGTATAGTTTAGCAGTGCCATTTTCAACAACGGACACCACTTGACCATAATAATAAACAGACTTTTTACTTCCAGCTTCATCAGCCGCTTGCGCAGCCGCTACTGCGGAATCATAACTTTCAAAATAAGATTTTGCATCAAGAGGGAACGCAGTTTGCCTATTGAAAGCTACAGCAAAATCTAGTATGCCGAAATTCATAGCCATATCAGTGTTCCTCCTTAGATAGTGACGTTGTAAGTGTTAGCTTTCTGAACAGCTTCAGCGAACTCACTTACATACACTTTGTAGTCGGCGCCAGCATAGGCATTTGCGCCCTCAACGCTTAGCGTACTCTTTACGAAAGCGCTCTTAACTTCGGCAGAAAGACCATTGACGTCCTTTACAGAAGTAACATCGCGCAGAGTAGCAGGATAAGCAAAGATGACCGCCTTTGCACCAACAGGAATGGAGATGGTAAAGGTTTTACCATTTGTCCATTTTGAATTGGCTTTTCCAGAAAGACCACGAATAGTGGCGCTGGATAGTGCTTCGGGCATTTCGGTTAGAGTGCCATAGAAGCTATTGCGATAGCCGGTAATCGCACTAGAAGTCCCGTTCTTGGAGCCAGCCACAATTGCGCCAGCAGCATAGGGATTACCAATGTTGGTTAGAGGAGTCGCCCCCGTACCATAGGTTGCGGTAGCAGTAACAGTATAGTTGGTGTTATCACCAACCTCCAATTCGGAAAAAGAGCCAGCAGCAGCAGTTCCTTCTTCGTTACGAGTGTCTTTTACTGCCCAAGTTGCAGTCAGTCCAGTATCAGGACCATATTCATAAGAACCTTTATTAAAGGTGGCATTATAAGAAGGAGTTACTTTTGTTCCCACTTCTTTTGCACCGGCGCCACTTAGAGATACACTAACGGAAGGCTGAGTAACTGTGGGGTTCTTTTCCTTTACAAAAATGGTTTCAAAAACTTGCTTTAGATTCTTACCTTCTGCGGCAATAGTGGCTTGACCATTAGTTAGAGTGATGTTACCGATAGCAGAAGTTGTAATAAGGTCTTTAGCAAAATAAACGTTTTCGGCGTTGTAGTTGCCATCCATTGCGGCCCATTCACTGCCGTTGTAAGCATAGCCAGTGTATTGGAACTTATCGCCAGCAATTGCACGCTTAACAATAGCGAGGTCGCCTGTTTGCAGAGCAGTCGCGCCAACCGCGTTCGTGATAGCAGCGTCGTCAGTTGTATCGCCTTCTGCTGTAACTTGGAAAACCTTTGCACTACGAAGTTCAGAATCGCCGCCAAAATAGGGCAGTTCACTCCAAGCTTTTATGCCGTCACCAATTTTAATTTTTGGTGAACCGCTTTCAAGAAATTCAATCCCAACTTCGCCCTTTAGTAGAACTTGGGAATCATTTGCTAACCAATTCGCAGTAGAGTCATTACGAAGAACGATTCTTGTGCGTAAGGTGGTGTTAGCCATTAGCATTTCCTCCATGAATCAATTCAATTTCGTCAAAGGCGCTAATTGGTATATAGCGCAATTCATTTTTATCCCATTGATAAATCTTATGCTCCGCCACCGCCTTGTAAATGTAGTTTTCGTTGCCGACGGAGGGGAAATCATAGTGTGTAGAAGCGTTTACGATGCCAGACACTTCGCTTGGAGTGGGGTCGCCACCTGCAATGTAGGGAAGATCATTCCACACTGTGCGGCCGTCGCCAATTTTAAGCTTATAGGTATCAACTTCAAAACCTGGTTCAGCCAAACGTAGAATAGGGTTGACTTGCACCCACTCCAAAGCTGTGGCACGTCTTACTTGAAATATAGTCTTATAGACCTGTGCCATAGCCGTGAACGTCGCCTCCATCGTAAACTATTACATCATCATCTACAACGTAACTCTCACCAGCTCTTGCTTGGTTGAAAATGGGATTAAAATATTGGATTTGAGAAGCAGACAAATCGTATCCAGCAGACGCAGGGCGGCCGCCGATTGGCGCATCGTTAATAACATCACGAATACGTTCATTGATGATACGGCTTGATTTAACCAGCCCATTAGATAAGAGAACTCGCAATTGAATCATTACGAGGCTGTCTTTCTGACGGGAACGGAATGGAACTTTATTAAAGCAAAGAGTGTCGGGTTCACCAAGAAACACGACAAAATATTGCCCATCAAAGTAACATTCAGACAGGGTTTTTTCCAAAACCAATTCATCATCCTACATATAATCCACCCAAACGTTCTGGATAGAAGATGTATCAAAGGGAAGCCGGAAGTAATGGGTTATAGTGTCTCCGCGTGTAATCATTTCACACTTACCTCCTTATCACATTTCCCAAAATTAAGTAATAAAAAAAGAGAAGGTTCTCACCTTCTCATGCATTGCGGATATCATAAAAGTTTATGGTTTGAAGTTCGGATGCAAATTTTTGTCCAACTTGTTTAACCCATGCGTCCCAGTGATCGCCCTTTCTAAAGAATGGCTCCATATGATATTGAATGAGTTGCGTCACTCGGATTGGATCAGCTTTGTCTATCATTTGAACAAAAAGAGAAAAATAAGCTCCAACATTAGAGTGGTTGTAATAATGAGCAACACCACGATCGTCAAAAGTTTTAACAAAGAACTTACCAATATCATGAAGTTCAATGGCCATCAAAATAGTCGGAGATTCAACACCGTCCTTCATAGCATCAAAAAACGCGGCGTTCATGTGATCCCCTATTGTGGGAAGTTGATGATGAGGATTATCATGGGGAATCTCATTTTCCTCAAAATACATTTCTCTAAACCAGCTTTTCCTCTCATAGAAGGGATAGTAAATTTCAATAGAATCAATTCCCTCCCAATAGCATGGCATTTGAAATTGACGAAGTTGACGGTTAATTACGTCCCTTCCAACGTGGCGGACGCGATTTTCATCATTAGAATAGAGCTGCCCTAAACTAGTTGCTACGACAATAGTAGTAATATGAACTTCTGGAATCGCAGTGCGCACTTGCTGGATTAAGTGCTTCCTTTTGCGACACCAAATGTTGCAAGCATCAGCCACAACCCAGTTGTTATCAGCGCGCAAAGCGTTCACAATACGGTCATTGAAGATTTGAAAAACTTTGGTTGGATTGGATTGAACTGATTCATCTCCAAACAGTTCCTTGCGAATTGCATCAGAAGACACAATAACCGCGCCCTTCTGTTCCATTTTAGAAGCAATCGTAGATTTTCCGCTGGCTGCCAATCCAACCAAAATTGTCAATTGTTTCATTTCTTACTCCATTTCTGATTCAATTTTATCGTGCGATTCGTTTACTTCAAGAGCACCAAGCTGCTTTAATAGCTTCCGCATTTTAGAACTATTGCCGCAAACTTTCTTCAAAAGCGCCCACGCAATGCCGTCTGCGCGATGATAAGTCATCCCCTCCATTACATGAACTTTAACTTTGTCCCCGTCACGAAACTCTACAACGGTAGTCTGCTTTGCATCATTAAACCAAGCGCGACGAATTAAAGATTCAGGTTTTTCTGCATTAGACTGTCCAATTTCGTTTGCCTGAAAAATGGTTTTGAATCCAGCCACGGCATCAAGAGAAATCCCAACCACCTTAACCGCTGCATTACGATAATTATTATCGGGCAATTCGGGACGAGTGGCATCCTTCGCTACAATATGGTAGGAACGACCCAATTCCATTTTTATGTTCGGTGCAACATTAAAACTGTAAGCACGCCCTTTAGTTCCTTCAAAAGTAACTTGTACACTATACGCTTTCATTTTAATTCCTTTCACACTTAGATAAAATGTCCACAATTTTCTGAGCAGCTTCTTGCTTATCGCCACCTTCTTCATTTAACCATTGTTCAAATTCAGGAATGGGTTCCTGCCACTTCCCATCTACAACGTTCATCATGTATTTAAGAAGTTGCGCGCCGCGTGGGGTTAAATGGTAATTATAAAAGCCCAAGCGATAGAGAAAATGTTGCCAAAAACTTTTAAAGCTCATTGAGAGAAGTTTTCCCTTTCTTTTTCTATATATAGTATACAATAAAAATAAAAGAAAATCAAATTTCTAGAGATGGAATTTTTATTGTAATTTGGTAAGCCATAGGTTGAGACGTCATATTGAAAGTGCCACTCGGCAAACCCGGCTCCGCACCGTAATCCCAATGGACGCCAGCGTTTTGTAGTTTATCTTCACTTAATTTACCAGACTTAATTTCAAATTTAACTTCGCCTTCTCCTTTAGCCAGGTTGTCACGAATATTGCGAATGATATTAATGGCGGGAACGATATGACCTGCAATTAAGTAGAAATCATTGTAAGTAGTTTGTCCCAAATCAAGAGCGTCATTTAACCTCTCATTAATTTGATTGGTGATTTTGTCTGAAACCGTCATTTCAAGTCGCAAAATTTTGTCTGCGTTGGATAGAAAGAATGGTACAACCATTGCGTCTACTTTTCTAAAACGATTATAAATTTTCTCATATTTTTCGGTTGCATCTGGGACTGGCTTATTGTATGAAAAGCGGCTATAGAACTCTTGAAAAGGAGACAGGTCTTGCTGTAGACGGCTTGTAATGAAATTACCCCAAGACATAGAGTTCTTAAATTCAACGAAAGTGTTTTGTCCACTACCTTTAAGAGAATAATTCTTGACCTAATAACCCAAGCTGCTAAGAAAACCGTCAATTTGAATTTCTTGCCCTTTATCATTTCGGATGGTGCCCGCCGCCATTACGGGAACATTTAACCCAACCGTATCACGCATATATTTGAAGAAAGAAGTCCAATAGAGTTCGCCCAAAAAACCTTTTGCAGAGGCGGCGCTCATATTTAAATCATAGAATAGCCGCCAGTCATTGCTGAGTTCCTTTGCAATGTAAGAGCGAGCGGGTTCTCCAATTGAAAAAGAAGCGTTTAAATCTTTAACAATTGCTTCATAAATTTTAGAAGTATCAATCAAGGCTCCGCTCTTAACTTCACCGTCTATTTTTGAAATATAGGCCCAAAGACGTTCTTTGTAAGAGGCAGGCGTATTCTCATCAAACGAGACTCTCCATTTAGTACCACTAGCACCTGAAATGTTTTTTCCTTTTCCAATTTGTTCAACACTGATATAACCGCTCAAACCCTTCATTTGCTGACCAAAATCGCCTTGGCGGTAAGTATTCTTGCCAACTTTTTGAAAAGACCGCTTAATTGCACGAGTTGAAGTTCCCGTAGCAGAGTTCAAGGCTGAAATCATCATATCGGCCGCGCGCAATGCAGTTTGGTTAGCGACTTCATTTTCTCTATCTTCAACCCAAAGTTCTGTTAATCCACTTTTAGCAAGCAATTCATTGGCTAGCTCTGTAAATTTAATAGAATTTAATACATCATTAGTTGATGCCCAGGCGCCTTTACTTCCGTCTACTAAACGAGCCGCGCCACTTTGGTTCCAATTGTTTAAAGCTGACTGAAGCTTTTCAATTGTCATTCCGTTGGAGAAAAATTTATTCCATCTATTTTCCAAAGTTAAAATTAAATTATCAAGGCGCGCTAACTACTCTGCAAAAATCTTTTCCTTATTTAGCCATAAGTTAGTATGCTTCCACCCACTATTTATAATACCCATTAGAGTGCCTTGCGCGCGAATGACATTTTTTATTTCAAGATTGGTTTTTTCCTGTATAGACAAATCTGACATTTTGTCCTCCTACATATAAAAAAATGGGGCAGAAGTCAATTTGACTTCTACCCCACGGCATATATTTTAACAGGCTCTACTCATTTCGCAAATTAAAGAAAAGAACACATAATAGTGAAAGCGAAATTTTCAAACCTGGGGCTGTCTTTTCCTTCCGGCAAAGACAAGTAGGAAAATCCTTTGTAAACTTTATGCCCAAGACGCACAAACATAGTTTTTCCAATGATCTAATAAACTTAATAGCTTGTTGGTTGCTGTTTGCGCCTTATTTTTCATACATTACTAATGTATGTCTCAGGTGGGAAACAAGAAGCAAATCATTCATAAAGAACCTCCTATTTCACTTTAGAGAAATACGTTTAAACAAATAAACCTTATCATTTCCCGACAGCGCCATATTCCTGCCATTATTTGCGCATTGGCTCACCTAACTATTGTTTCCTTCAAGGTGGGAAGGCGATACTTCATCTTTACGCTTCTATAAGTATGAAGCCTCGGTATTTGTTAAACTGGAAAATTCGCTTGGTCGTTCATGAAGCGTATAACGACCTCCCCAATTCACGCCGCGTGGAGGCTTTTCCTAGTGTGAATCTGGAGTTTTTTGGCCAGAAACTCCGAAACTGTTTAGCGCCGTAATGCCGACAAAGAGGAGGGATGTCTATAAGCTCTATAAGCGCTAATAACACTTTTGATAACAGAGTGCCAAACTGTATGGACGCAGGGAAACGATTTGAACGTTCACAATGCCTGATAATGAGTCAGGTGAGATACCAGATTTCTCTACCCTGCAATAACAACTAGAGTCGTGAAGTAAAGATTAGCAGTCTTTTTCAATATCATTAATTTGCTGTATGACCCTAATAAAGTGGCGAGGGCGGAGAGTGTACCGTCTCTCATCTCCCGGGTTAGAGCCGGGCATCTTACGGTTTTAGACGACGCCCTGTTTAACTTTCTATAAATATTATAGCAGAAATTTTTCCGAATTTCAAATTTTCAAGTCTAGAATTTTTTGTTCCAAATCAATCCAATCTAACTCAACCAAAACATCATCAGGCGCAAATCCCAAAGAACTCATATAGTTGAAATAAGTATTTAAGTTTAAGCACTGCGCGCCATCTCCACGAAAAAGCTTTTCCTCAATAACAATGCCGCCGCGCCATTCAAACTTTTTTGGATCAATATATCTGACCTAAACTGGCCAAGGATAATAAAATTTATCTTCCATTTGGACTCCAAAATTAAGAAGCGGCGGTGCGTTCTTCTCCTACGCCTAGACACGCAAAGCGTTGGTCTGCGTAGCCACAACCTCTCCAACATACCTAGAAGCAGTCGCCGCTCTTAACAAAAGAAACACTGTGGAACTTCGGGCACCTCACTCCATCGCCACCAAGTAAGGTCATTCCAATTATTTCCTTTTCTTTTCTATAATTCCCGTTTTCCTATCAATAGCCACGATGTTTTGTTCTCAAAAAGAAATTGGTTAGCCCAAATTCAAATATGAAAACAAATCTTTAAAACCGCCAAGGTCGTTCACATCTACCTTCATTCGGAGACTGCCATAGTCCCTGACGAAGGCATCGCGCAAACTATCATATTCATTGCGCGCCTTACGAAGTCTATCATAGGCTTCTTCTACTTCGGCCTGTCGCTTATTGCGTTCAGCCTTCTTCGCGTTTTTGCGTTCCTCTGCCGCACGCTTTTCAGCAAGAAACTTTTCGTCTGCTTGCTGACATTCTTCAGCAGTCTTATAGAACTCATTAGTCAATTCACTCATATATAACATCTTGTGTATCTCCTTCCGTTTCTAAAAGCTGTTTACGCAATCTTCGCGAATAGCGTTTAGAACTTAAATAATAATCAAAAGGTTCCCAGAAGCCGTCATCTGCACAAAGGACTGATTCAAAAAATTCTTCATTCATCAAATTCACGCTCCATTGTTTGCTTAGGATATTTTTCTTCAGCTTTATCACGCCGGTCACGAAAAATTTTAGTAGATGGATGAACTTGCCCCCAATCATTGCGAATAGACTTAATAACCTCTAATTGGGTGCGAGGTTTAGTCTTTTTCTTTTTACTCATTGGAAGCACTCGCCTTCTGGGACTGTAAAATGGCCCAAGCGGGACAATCGGCGCAATCAAAGCGGCAACATTTCTTGCAAACATCACCGCTTGGCGCCACGCCTGTCTCATGAAACAAATCGTGCCTACCGCCAACGCAATCTTGGACTTCAACTGCAAGGCGATCTTTCAAGTCAAAGGAAAGAAGAGAAAGAAGCTTTTGATAAAGTTCATCAGCTTGCGCCAACGTCAGTTTATCAATAGAGAAGGTAGTCTTGAAATTAGCACGTTTACAGGCCATTCGGTTATCTCCTTTTCACTTTCTATATATATTATACCAGATTTTTTAAGGATTTTCAAAATTCTGAGGTTAGAAATTTTCTTCAAAAGAAAGAACTCGGTCAAAGCATTTTTGAAGCAAAACTTCAAGCATAAAGTCGGTTGCTGTCAACAGAGTCTGCCCATTTAAAAACCGAATTAGATTTTTGAAAGTACCTGCGCTTTGTCCAGAACAGAAGATAACATCTTCGCGATTGGAAAGGAAAGTGTCATTGCGCGCCTGCACATTCCAAAGAATTAGTTTGGGAGCTTTACTATAACCAGCTTGATGGAACTGGTAGGTTAGCGTGTCCATGAAATCGTAAGAGTAATCTGGCCGCATATACTGGTCAATTTCCATATCAGAAATTACGATGAGGGCTTCGGGGAGTTCTTCTTCTGGTACATTGTAAGCAATGCAAGTGTCTAAAATCTTGTGCATTGCCGCGCTCAAATTGGTGGAATAGCCGCAATAATGCGTTGCCTTTCTAACTGCTATTTGGAGGTCATCATTGTCATTCAAACCGATGAAACGTGGGTTGGAAGTGAAAGTCATAAACTGATTATGAAAAAGACCTGCATTGCGTTGTGCAAAATAAATGCCCAATCCAATAGAAGTTTCTATTGGCCGCCCAGACATTGACCCGCTAACATCAGACATCACAAGAAAATTATGCGCGCCATCTACATAATTAGGTAATGCCTTCCACTGTTGTTCAACCACATCAGAATAGTGACCAGCTAACACCTCATGAATTAAATCATAAGGGAATAAGGTTGAAGCCTTAATCACTTTATTACCCTTTTTCACACCTTCAACGTAAGCATTAAAACGCTCAAAGTCATGACGAGAGAAAGCCCTACAATAATTTTTCATTGCATAGGAAGGCACACTCTCATATACAATAGTTTCCCATTGCTGCGCCGTCATCTTAACTTCAACTACATTCAAGTAGCGGCGCAAAGCAGACAGAGTACGACGATAATGAGGTTCGCTCCATCCAAAAGCTTGACAAGCGCGCCGTGCAATGCGGCGAGTTTCTTTGCTAGAGCTATTTATAGACTTCATCCATTTTGCCAGCAATGTTGCGGGCTGACCTTTTTGCATTGCATTAATGTCAGAGGTCAACACTTTCTTAACGTACTTCCACATCTCATATTCACAAGATGTATCAATCAGTGCAAATAAATTGTCCCAACGAGTAAAGAAAGGAACATTCCCCATATTGGCTAGTGCCACAATAGGATGATGCTCTCCAAGCTAATGATAACAAATCTTAAAGGTGCGACGCTCGCCAAGTCCGCCACCTTCACGAATTGAACCCAGATAAAAAAGAAGCCGCAATGCGAGGTCGCGATTTTCATTGTATGCTTCGGCAAATTTATGTTCAATTTCAGCGGGCATAAGTGCACGCAGTGCCCCGCCCTGCGCAAATAAGTCAAGTAACGCTTTGCCAGTTGTATTGTAAGCAAAAGCTCCATTTTCAGTTAGGGTCTTAGTAGTTTCACAACGCATCGCATCTGCAAAATTCATTTCTATACCTCCAAGGCTCGTTTAACCTTCAATTTCTAAATATAGTATAGCAAGAATTTTGAAACTTTTCAAATTTTTAAAAAAAGAAGGTTCCTAAAAAAGAAACCTTCCTATCATATATTAAATATATAATAAATACCACAAATTTTTTAATTTAACAAGTTTTCTCTATCATGAGATTCGCCCATTTGAGAATTTTTAGATTTGTGATTATCTATCATAGGTTGAGCAGGCGCAGGCTTTTGTTTGACGAGATCTTTTGCTAGTGAACAAGCGTCATCAATCATCTTGGAAATTTTTTTCAATGATTCATCATCAAGTACAAAATTAATTTGAGCAGCGCTGGATTTAATCATCCCCATAACCCACTCTTTCTTTTCAGCGCCTTTGGTATAGAGTTCTTCGGCCTTTGCCATATAGCGGAAGGTCATTTCAACGAGGGTATTCCAATTCTTTTCCTTTATTGCGGCTTGGACAGTTTGAACTAGTTTAATAACTAGGGGAATACAAACTGCTAAGCCAGACAAAATGGAAATAATAGTTTGTAAGTAATCCATTTATTTCTCCTTTAATCAACTGGTGTTTCATCCGCATCTTCTTGTGATTGCGCGGATAGCAAGTCCTTATATATATCAGGGTCAAAGCCCTTTATTTTAATGAGGTTTTCTGCTCGGGCCTTCCAAAAATAGAAAGACGTTGCAATAGTTGTTGAGCCGCCAATGTAAATTAGAAGAGGGTCAATGTTGGTAGGGTCAATAATGACGGCGTAAGTGCCAACTGCAATACCAAACAGATAACATATCATGAAAATGGTTGAGATTAGTTTGGAATAGGATTCACAGAGGGAAGGTAATTTTTTCATAGTTTCTTCGGACTCCCATAAGCTGTCCAAGGCGAAAATTTATGGATTCGTTTATCTTGGAAATTATAAGCGCGCCGATTAGTATTTTTAGTTAATTGTAGACCGTATGCACCGCCAATACATTCTGCGATGTATCCGCCACCGCAATAAATGCCGATATGTCCATTGCGCCAAGCTAAATCGCCAGGCTACGGCTTTGAGGTAGTTGTGCAATAACGTCCATAAAGGCTATTGGCATTTGCATCAAAACCAGACCCCTGGATTTTTAATTTACGCCATACCCCAACTACAAAGCCAGAACAATCGCATCCGCCCATTTCGTATCCATATTTTTCACACATTTCGCGCATCATATCATCGCGGCCGTTATCCCAATATGGGGCATAGCTTTGACGAGCAAAGTATTTTTCCAGTTTTACTTTCGTCATTATATTGGGTTTAAGATCGCTATTATAAAGATTGCCACCACGAATATAGAAGGCATAAAGACGTTCAGGATTATTATAAGGATCAATTGCCCAATTTAAAGCTTCTAAAACGACTTGGCGCCGTTTAGTACTAACAGTGGCAAGATCTTTTTCAATTGCCTTAGCGGCAGTTGCACCGATGTGAGATGGGATTGTAATAGAGGAGGGTGGAGTTGGTTGCGGTTCCGGCTTGGGATCGGGTGCAGGTTCGGGTTTTTCTGCAAATAGCGCGGCCCATGTTTTAGGCCCAACAATGCCATCTACCTTTAATTTATTGTCCTGCTAAAATTTACGAACCGCTCTGTAGCTATCGTTGCCATAGCGGGGTAATTTCGCAGATTTAAGATAACCTAACTCTAATAATTTATTTTTTACATAGGAAACGTCGTCTCCTATCATATAGCGTTTTATTAATCTAGTATATTGCATATAGGAAACCTCCTTTTCCCCTTCTATAAGAAGTAGAAAAAAGTTGATTTTCTCTTGTTTATATGGTATAATTATATTATAAATGTATAAAGGAGGAATTATGGATTACAAACTATATGATAAAGCATTAGGTGCTTTAACTAGTCATTTACTTTATTTAGCGAATCAACATAATGGCGTCATTCAGCTTGGCAGCTTTGATCCTCGCAATAAAGCTCATTTGTGCGCCTTACAATGCGCCAACTTTGTTAGAGATGCAATTTCAACCACTACAATTAAAATCGAAATGCCATTTTTTCCTTGGTTATTTCATAAAAAATTCCGGGATTGTCAACGCGCGCGATGCACAGAAAAAACTAACACTTTACTAAAAGTTGTAGAAGAAGCTAATCAATTCAACCCAACAATTTGGGAGGAAATCTATAATGCCTATTACAATAAAAGAAGAAAATCCTAAAATTGAAATTTATTGCGACGGAGCAGTTAGTAAAAATGGCACGAGCAATGCAATTGGTGGATGGGGTTTTGCCATTTGGATAAATGATATTCTTTTCCATGAATCATTTGGGAAAGTTGAACATCAAGCCACCAATCAACGGTGTGAACTACTCGCCGCAATCAACGCTCTTGATTCTATAGTAACGGCCAAATATGAAGTATCTGTTTTTTCAGATAGCGCGTACCTTTGTAATGCTTTTAATGATAAATGGTTTGATAAGTGGAAAAGGACAGGCTGGCTTAACAGCAATAACCAGCCAGTTGCTAATCAAGACCTATGGGAAAAGTTAATTCCCTATTATTATAATAAATCAATCCATTGGGTTAAGGTAAAAGGTCATGCTAATAATGCTAGAAATGAGTATGTAGACGCATTAGCTGTCCAAGGACGCTTATCTTGAAAATTTGACAAATCAATTCAAAAAGGCGTATAATTTAACACAGAGAAACTATTATTATATAAATAAAAAGTATATACCCTACCTAAGATAAGAATATTATAATATTATATTATTATATATAATATAATAAGAGAGTTAGCGGTCCATCATTATTGCGGCTGCCATTAAAGGAGCAATATGAATATTTACATTATTAACGGCAGTGCGACTAGCGGCAAGTCCACTTTTTGTAAACAAGTATGCCGATTAATTTATCCATATGGAGAAGAATTGTCTACTGTTGATTTAGTAAAAAAGCTAGCGCAAGAAGCTGGTTGGGATGGTAAGAAAACACCAGAAGCGCGACGCGGCCTTTCAAACTTGAAAGATGTGCTGACAGTTTGGCTAGACGCGCCAGTCAACGATATTAAAAAATCCATCAATAATAAAGTTTGTTGGTTTGATTCTTATGGAATGGATATTGAAAAATTGACTTTCTTTATTAATGCGAGAGAGCCAGATGAAATCCGGCGGCTCTGTAAAGAATTTAATGCCAAATCAATTCGTGTAATTAGAGATGTGGCAGATAACGCTTGGGCTTCTAATCATGCTGACGCAGATGTCAAATTTTATGACTATGATATTTACATTGACAATAATGAAGGCCTAGAACAGTTAGCAATGACTGCCTTAGATTTTGTAAAAAAAGAAAATTTGCCATTAAGAAAAGGCACTTTTAAATTTGACGAAAATTGGAATTTCAAGTATAATAATATTATAGAAAAATAAAGGAGAAATTAAATGCTCGGTTACATTGATGGCTTTGACTTTAAAGAAATGGAACCTCAACGTTATTGGGCGCCGCCGCAGAGTTGGCCTGATGAAAAGAAGAAGGCTACAACAAAAATGAGGGTCTTTAGCGGGGAATTTTGGGGAGCTGAAAAGAAAGACGGCTATTTCATGAAATTCGTAAAGGACGACGAAGGAAACATGATGCTGCTTAGCCGTTCGCGCAATGTAAAGGGGGAATTTCCGAATAAGATTGAGTGGGTGCCTCATCTCCAACCCTTTTTTGATAGAGTTCCAAACGGGACTTGCTTCCTTTGCGAAATTTATTTGCCTGACAAACCCGGTTCTTCTAATATAACGACTTTACTTGGATGCTTAAAGGACAAAGCAATTCAACGGCAGCAATCAACAGGCAGTTTTCTTCATCTTTATGTTTTTGATGTGTTGGCATATAATGGAGAGAGCTGGATGGCGCGATGTGCAAAAGATAGATTTGATTCTCTGCCATCTTTGGGAGATCTTTATGAAGATAAATTCTGTCATTTCGCCGTATACTATAATGGTGGCGAACTTTGGAACAAAATTCAATCCTATTTAGCGGCTGGTCTTGAAGGTGTTGTCATTACCCGTGATGGCGCGCTGTATCAGCCGGGTAAACGGCCTTCTAAGGATTGTCAAAAGGTAAAGAAAGAAGTGCGACAAACCATTGATCTCGTTGTATTGGGTGCTAGTTCACCTACAAAAGTTTATACTGGTAAATCAATGGAAACCTGGCCGTATTGGCAAAATACAAAAACTGGGGAAATGCTTCCCGTTGCTTCTCATTGGCGCGAATGGTATGATGGCGCACCGATTGAGCCAGTTACTAAACCCTATTATAACAAATGGGCTGGTAGTTTAGTCCTTGGCGCCAAACGCAATGGGATAATGATTCCAGTTGGCAATTTGTCTGGACTGACAGAGGAAGTTCTTAAAAATTGGCGAGATTATGTTGGTAAAATAGTAGAGGTTGGCGCAATGGAAGTCCTAAAAAATGAAGATGGAAATTTTTCAGGATTACGTCACCCTAAATTCATCTGCTGGCGCGAGGATAAAAATGAAGAAACAGCAACAACATGGGAGGAACTGAGCGGCAATGTCTAATGAAATGAAAGACTGGATGCGCGATCGCGACGAAGAAGAACGGCTCAACAATGAATTTTGTAAGCTCCATCCATGGGCGCTTGCTAGAGATTGGCGAGGCGAACCTATTTATGGTTCTAATATGATGGATAATTTTATGCCTGGTTGGCGCAAAGCATTTGAAGATTCCTTTGTAAAGGAAATGGACATTGCCTATAATGCTCTGCCAGACAATGAAAAAGAAGATTTTTATTTTCTTCAAGTTAAAGAAAAATATGGCAGACTTACCATCTATCCAACTTATTATAGTAGTGAAATTGACGCAGTTCTTTCCAAATACGAAGATTTGAGTACCAGAACTTGTTGTAACTGCGGTGTGCCGACTGAGTTCCATACAAAGGGATGGGTGCTGCCTCTTTGTCAAAAGTGCGCCGATAAACGAGGTTTGAAAGTTGAATCCGGTATCTCGCTATGAGGCTAAGGTCATAACAATTTTACAAAAGGCTGGAATTGCATTTGAAAAGGAGAAACGTTTTTCTGACCTTCATTATGGTCATTATCGGTTTGACTTTTATTTACCTCTTTATAATTGTTGCATTGAAGTGAATGGTGAACAGCACTATCAATTCACAAAACGTTTCTATCGTTATCAGCAAGATTTTTGGAAGGCACAATGGCGCGACCGTCAAAAAATTTCATATTGCTTGGCGCGTGGGATGGATCTTTATTGCGTTCCATTTTGGGACATAGACAAAATTTCCAATATTGGAGAGTTATTAAATCCAATTTATATCGCTCATTCAAAATTTCATAATGATGAAGCGTGGAGAAGGTATAGGAAATCTTGATATAGAATACTTCTAACTGTAGGGAAATTCTTGTTTGGAGGTTCCGTAAATGGAATATGTTCGGGATATTGCCTCTATTGTTAGTTTGGGAGTAGCGCTATTCACGCTATTTGGCCTATTAACAACACGCGGTCACGACTTTTTTATTAAAGTTTATAAAAAGTGTCATGCCGCTATTTTAGAGACTGATTAGCAGCAAGATGACCAAATTAAATATTTGGTTGAAATGGTAATGAATTTAGCCGAACGTTCAGATATTAATGAAGCCGTTGCACGGCAAGATTTAAGAGACAAACTTAAAACAATTTATTACCGTTACTGTGATAAAAAAATCATTCCTCTATATGAAAGAAAAACCGCAGATTCAACTTATGAAATTTATAGTAAAAAGTTGCATGGAAATAGCTATGCAAAACTAATTTATGATGAAATAGTGAGTTGGGATATTGACCCCACGGGGCACGTTCCAGAAGATGATGAAGATGGAGAGAAAGTTTGACTTTCTCTCCTTTTTATGTTATAATAAAAATAGAAAAATGGAGGAAGGAGTTAATGGAGATTGTTTTAATAGTTTTAGCTATTTTGGTTGCGACGGGTAGCTTTTTTTATGTTTACAAACAAAATAAGGCATATCGCGCAAAGTGGGAAGAACTTGATGCAGCAAGTGAGAAACTTATCCAGCAATCTGAAATAGTTAGACAAAAGAATGAGGAACTTGAAGAACGACTGGCGGCAACCAAAGAATTAGATGTTCTTTAGGATGAGCTGCGAGTTGCAAAGCAAAACCGCGATACGATCAATGCAGATATTCTAAAAAGAAAAGAAGTTGAAGAACAAAAGGATTTTTATCGTGTTCAGCTTTCTGATTCTGACCATAATGATATTCAAGTTTTAAACGAGGTGCGGCCTAGCCTGCGTAAGCCTGAAATTTTAAATAAATTTATCTATGACAATTATGTGGCGCGCCCTGCAAAAGAAATGGTAAAAAGAGTGTTGCAAAACAGGAAAATTTGCGGCATTTACAAGATTACTTACATACCCACTGGCGAAGTTTACATCGGACGTTCTGTAGACGTTGGCGTTAGATGGATGACGCACTTAAAAACAGCTTGTGGGCTTGAAGCTGCGGCAGATTCAATGTTTCATAGAGCGTTGGCGCGCTATGGAGTGGATAAATTTACATGGGAACTATTAGAAGAATGTGGTAAGGATGAAATAAATGCCAAAGAAAAATACTATATCCAATTCTTTGATACGACTAGATTCGGTTTCAATCAACGAATTGGTTAAAAAGAAAGATTTTGAATTAACTTCAGCGCAAAAGCTCATTATTAATGCACCAGAAGCAAAAATTGTAATAGAAGCATCTGCCGCGGCTTTGAAAACTACAACTTTAACAGAACGAGTACGCTATTTATTGAAAAAAGGTCACGACCCTTCTAAAATTGCAGTTATTACATTTACCAGAATGGCGGCTTCTGAACTTGTAACACGGTTAGGAGACGATAATTCTGCCGAAATGTTTGTTGGAACTATCCATTCATTGGCAGGCCATTTTCTTTCAAAAAATGGACATGGCGATTTACTTCCTAAAATTTGCGAAAATGTTGAATTTGATAAACTGTTTGAGTTTTGCGAAGAATTTAACTTAGATATTTCAAAAGATTTTGACACGGTTTTCCTAGATGAAGCGCAAGACAGCCCCGCTAATCAGCTTCACTTTATTTTTGATATGATGCGGCCCGCGAATTTTTGTATCGCTTTTGATGAAAAGCAAACAATTTTTTCTTTCAATGGAGCGAACCCCCAACTTTTGCGGGCTTATTTGGATAGGGAAGAGGCAACATTCTATCCTCTAAAAGAGAATTTTCGCTGCGGTAGTAGAATTTTGGATTTTGCACGAACCATAATCCGGCGCGATGGTTATATAGATGATTCAATTGCGGCGAGAGGCGTTGAGGGGAAAGTAATTATTTGCGATTGGATGCCTCATCTATTAGAAGACTATGTAAAAAAAGACGGATGCTTTGGAGATTGGGCTATTCTTACCCGAACGAATAGCGATTTGGCGCAAATGGCTAATCTTCTAAATCACGTTGAAATTCCTTACATTACATTTAAACAAAGTGAAATCACTCGCTCTGAATTAATTGGCGCAATGAAAACTAACCGAGTGAAGCTTCTTACAATTCATTCGTCTAAAGGTTTAACTTTTAATAAGGTTCTTGTCTATAACCCTGTTTGGTTTGGAGACGACGCTGTACGTATTAATTATGTAGCAGCAACTCGTGCGAGAGATTTGCTTTTATGGTGCAATAGCGCACCCAAAAGAAAAAAGAACCAAAATTTTAGAGGAAAATATACATCATGGGAGTAATGACTGTTTTTATTTGCTGCGTGCTTTTATTAGGCATGGTAATTGGGAAATTAGCCAATGATGATAATCATCATTACAGATATTAAAAAAAAGACTACACGATTTGTGTAGTCTTTTCATTTTATGCTTTTACAACTTTAAATACAGAGGGCTAAATTTCAATTACTTTATAGCCAGGTGCAACAAAGGAGCCTTTCATTGCATCATCGCCTTCTTCTGGACTCCAACCATAGAAAGTACCACCATAAACTTGAATAGACTCCACTGAAGTACCATTCTTGACATTTAGAAGCTCAGTTTGTTTTTCGCCTTCGGCCATTTTATATTCGCCGCCATAGATGCGAACAATAGAATTTTCAGCATAGACACATTCGCCCGCTCCTTCACTACAAAGATAGGTGCCGCCATAAATGTCAATTTTTGCATCATGATAGGCACTAACTGGAATTGTATTTTGACCCTTACCGGAACTTACGATACCATTTCCACGAATTTCCATTTTTGCGCCATTTTGTGCGCAAAGTAGCCAATTAGAACATTCAGCAGTAGCTTCAATTTTCTTGCCATTTAGGTCAACTTCTACATTAACTTTTCCATCAGCAGTGATTTCCCCGGCTGCCGCAATGTCATTGGCAACGATTAAGTTTTTACCTTCTTTAATTGCGGCGGTTGCGGAAGAAAAATCTTTTGGTTGGGTAGTGCTATTAACTAGGCTATCCAGCATAGACATTAGAATTTGAGGGTTTGTATTTTCAGGAGTTTTTAACACATATGAGAGAATTTGATTTTTAGTCATTTCTGATACCTCCTATTGTAATTCTCCAATTAAAAGTCAAGAAAATTGATTTTCTTTTTGTTTTGTGGTATACTTTATTATATAAATGAAAAGGAGGAATTTATGGAAAAAGTTTATATTAGGAGCGATTGGAAATGACAGATCAAGAAAAGCGTGAACAGTTAATTAAGTCTTATGAGGGACAGATTACCTATCTTCATAAACGAATTGAAAGAGATAAGCGCAGAATTGCCACAAATCGGAGAGTAAAGCGAGATCCATCTGATGACATCATTCACAGCGAATGGTTAATTGAGAAATGGCAAGAAAGAATTGATATGTGCCGCAATGGTGTCCCACTGGAAGAATTTGTCGGGAAAAGTTTGCCTAGAAAGGGCGAACCAAAGGTGCGGCGCATTAAGCCTAAGAAGCCCAACAAGAAGAAGAAAAAGAAGGTGAATCAGAAAACCAATGAAGCAAAAGAATTGTCCTAATTGCGGCGCGCCTTATGATTTATGGCGAGTTTGTTGTCCTTATTGTAATACACCCTATTTAGATTTAACTTTTTTTGATTTGGATTCCGCAGACCCTATTTTTCTTCGTTTTAAGGCTAAGTTTAATGGGACCTCTGTTGTAATTACTCAAAAAGTAAAAATTGTTCCGGGCACTTCTATGACATTGGGCAGTTCAAGCCAAAATTTCTATGGCGGCATTGGATTTCAAAAAATAGGCAACTTAGTTGTAGATCAATCTGTGGATACTGTAATGTCTTTTAAAGGAGTTCCCTTTGGAAATGGAGAGTTAATGAGAATTGAGGTGGTGGATAAATGAATTATAATGCAAATGATATTGTGAGCTTATCACCTGGGCGGGCTTTTCGTCAAAAAATTGGGATGTATTTGTCTGCTGATCGGCAAGAAGCAATCAATCTTGGATTGCGTGAACTAGTTGTAAATGTTCAAGATGAATTTGAAGTTTATAAACCAAAGAACCCCTATATTAAAATTCATTTGGACTCCAAAACTCGGTGCATTAGCGTCCAAGATAATATGAGAGGTATCCCTGTAGGAGAAAGAGATGATGGAGTTAATTCACTTACTGCTGCCTTTCTTATCCCACACTCTGGAGGGAAGCACAATGAAGGTGCTTACTCCAGTGCGATTGGTATAAACGGTTAACACTGAGCCGTTATAAAAAAGTTTGAATTGCTGGGGAACCCCTTAGAGCCTAATAAACTACAACAGAATCAGCAATGATAAATGTGAAGGTTTGAAAATTGTTAGGATTGGGCAATCAGCAGCGAAGCATCTAAAGTATATGCCTCATGGGAGGTAATCGATGGAATGGAAATTATCTTGTGGAGAAATTGTTCTCATAGATGAAGAAGATTATAATAGAATTGATAAAAATGGGTGGTATTTATCTGATAAATATCATGGTGGAGACCACAGAAAAACTAGATACGTTGTTCATGATATTTATGGAAGGTTGCATAGACATATTTTAGGGATAAAGAAAAACGAAAAGAAAAATATTATTATAGACCACATAGATAGAAATGGGCTAAATTGTCAACGAAATAATCTAAGAATTGTAGATACTTCATCTAATAAGAAAAATCAATCCACAACAAAAGTAAACCAATTTAATTTCAATGGAATTTCTTTGGAATATAATAGGCAGAAAGATTATTTAAGATTAAAAGTTTCTTTTAATAAAGAGAAGCTTAAACATTCGACAAAAAGTTTTTCTTTTGGCAAATTTGAAACTATACAAGATTGCTTAAAAGCGGCAGTTTTGTTTAGAATAGAGCAAATGAAATTATATGGGTATACTTTAGATGAACGTTCAACGACTATCGAAACTGAATTAAAAATAATCATAATATTGATATAGAAGCATTATTAGATATTAATTTGAAAGAAATAATCAGGAGTAGAGTAGACTCAAGCGAGTCAAAGTGGACTTGAAAAAGATATAGTCTGAACTCATAAGAAATTATGAGCTGCGAGTAATGTCGCGGTGATTGAGTAGCGAACAATCACGAACATATTGGAAGGTAATAAAGTTGTTTGTCATACAGCGCGTTGGTTGGAAGTTTATGTTAAAAGAGATGGTAAAGAATACTTTCAGCGATTTGAATCTAATGATGAAGGCGCGCACGCAATTGAGGCTGTCAAGGTAATTGGCACATCCGAAGACACTGGCACTTTAATTGAATATGAGCCGGATAATAAGGTTTATGGTGATGTATTCATTGACGTTGATAAACTTCGCGCAATGCTCCAAGAAATGTCTTACTTCACCAAAGGATTGAAGATTATCCTTATCAATGATGACAAAGAAGAAATCTTCTACTCTAAGAATGGTTTGTTAGACGGCCTTCATTCAAGTCGCGCGATATCTAAACCATTTTCTTATTTTTATGAGACAAGTGACTGCAAGGTCGAGTTGGCTCTTCAATGGGTTAGCGGTAAAGGTAATATAAAAGGTTATGCCAATGGTCTTTATATGCCTGATGGTGGCGCATTTATCACTGGTTTTAAGACTTCACTGACAAGAACTTTTAATTCACTAGCAAAAAAGAATTACTCCGGAGAAAGCATCCGTGAAGTATTGGATGGTTTTGTTTCCGTTAAAGTGAAAGTAGGCCAGTTCTCAAACCAAGCCAAAACCGCACTTGCGAATCCAGAGGCACGCATAGCAACAAGCACTGCAATTACGAACTGCCTAAAGGATTTTTACAATAAACGACGGGCAGATTTTGACAAAATTGTTGAAGTTTTGTCTAAGATTACAAAGGCGGAAATGGCTGCGGAACGTGCACGTCAGGCAATTCTTAATCACGAAAAAGAGCAAAAAGCCAACGAAAAGAAAAAGCTCTTAAACTATGATAAACTTCGTGATGCACGCAAACTTGGTAAAGACAGCATCCTTCTTTGCGTAGAAGGACTCGCTGCTGGTGGTTCTATGTCTATTGGCCGCGATCCAAATACATATGGTATACTAATGTTAAGAGGCAAAGCAAAAAATCTTCTGAAAGCAACAATTGAAGAAGGTTTAAACAATGAGGAAGTAAAACTTCTTCTTCAAGCATTAGGAATTATATATGGAAAGCCCTATAATCCAGAGAAGCTTCGCTATGGGCGGGTTGCTCTCGCCGTTGATAGCGATTTTGACGGAAGCCACATTGGCCTTCTTCTGATGGCAATGTTACAAGTTCTTGCACCACAATTTTTGAAAGAGAACCGGCTTCTTTGGCTTCGCGCACCAACCTGTAAAGTTGAAACAAAAACAAAAATATATTATTATTATAACGAAGAAGAGTTTCGTAATCATCCAAAAGGAAACATTACTTTTTTCAAGGGTCTTGGCCAAATGACAGACGAAGATTTAAAAAATTCTATGTTTAATAAAGAATGGCAGCATTTGGAACCTATTACATATAGTGAAGAAGGCATACAAACTCTGCTTGAATTAATGAGCGAAGATGTTGAACCAAGAAAAGAATTTGTATTCAATAATATTGATTTTTCAAAATTTGAGGTAGAATAATGGCAGATATCAAGAAAATAGTAGAAGATAGTTTTGCTCGTTATGCCGGTAATGTCATTATGAACCGTGCTATATGTGATGCGCGTGATCTTTTGAAGCCTTCTGCGCGGATGCTTATGTATTGTCAAATGGCTGTTACAAAAAATATTCCATCTAAGCCATTTGTAAAAAGTGCTCGTGTTGTTGGTGACGCATTAGGCCACTATTACGAACACGGCGATAGTAGCTGCTATGGAACTTATATGCGGATGAGTAAGCCATTCGCAATGCGCTACCCGTTAGAAGATTGTCAAGGCAATAATGGCACTTTAAACAATACCTCCGATGAGGCGTCAATGCGTTATACTGAACTTCGTCTTAATCCTCTTGGCTACAGCCTTTTTGGAGATATTGATAAAGAAACAATTTTTGAATGGAGTAATAATTTTGATGAAACTGAAAAATATCCAAAAGTCGCTCCATCAAAAGGATATTACAATATTTGTAATGGAACGGTTGGTCTGGGTATTGCATTAAGTAGTTCTATTCCTCAGTTCAATCTAAGAGAAGTAAATGAAGCCCTAATTAAACTTCTTTGGAATCCTGATATTCCCTTTGAAGAAATTTGCGTTATGCCTGATTATGCGACTGGCGCTCTTCTTTTAAATGCAGATGAAGTGAAAAAGAGTCTTGAAATAGGTTCTGGCTCGGCGGCTAAACTTCGTTCTGTTATTGAATATGATAAGTCAAAACGTGCTTTAATTGTTAGAGAGCTTCCTTATGGGGTTTATACTGAAACCATTAGCGCACAAATTCAGCAACTTTTGGAAAAAGAGCCAAACTGCGGAATTGATAATGTTAATGATGCTTCTCACAAAAAACCAGATTACGAAATTTATTTGACTAAAAATGCTTCTCCAGAAAAAGTCTTAAAACTTTTATACAAAGAGACTTCTCTTGAAAGTTTTAGTGGAATAAATATGACAGTGCTGGTTGATGGGAAAAAGCCAGCCATTCTTGGGTTGCGGGAACTCTTTCAAGCCCATCTTGACCATGAAAAAACTGTTTATATAAATGGTTTCCAATTTGACCGTCGGAAAATTCTCGCGCGACTTCATATCCTTGAAGCACTTATCAAAGCAATTTCAATGATTGATGAAGTTGTTAAAATTATTAAACAGTCAGCTGACACTAAGAGTGCCTCAATTGGTTTGCAAAAGTTGCTTGACATTGATGAAGCGCAAGCAAAAGCAATTCTTGACCTAAAACTCTCTCGTCTCACTCATCTTGATGTTTCTAAGTTGACGAGCGAAAAAGCTGAACTAGAGAAAGAACTCGCGCGCATTGAAGCTATTCTTGCTAATGAGGTCCTTTTGAAGAAAGAAATTGAAAAAGGTTTGCGCGAAGTTGCTGAAAAATTTGGTGATGCTCGTCGTACTCAAATCCTCAATTTGGAGGAAACCGAAGAGGGCGAAGCTGTGGAAAAGAAGCGATTATCTGTTTCTTTTACAAATAAAGGGGGAGCTTTCTCTAATGAAATTTCTACTCTTTACACACAAAAAAGAGGTTCAGTCGGAACTCGCTTAAAATTAGAAAAAGGCGAGTACATTGTAGAAAATATTGTGGGTGATAGCACTGAGCTTGTTCTACTTTTTACTTCCAATGGGCTGTGCCGGAAAATGACTTTAGGTGATTTCAAGATTGGAGAAAAAAACTATCTACAACTTGATGAAGGAGAACAGCTTTGCGCTGCAACGCTAATGGCGTATAAAGATTACGTCCTTTTTGCTACTCGCAATGGAATGGTAAAAAAGACTTTGTTATCCAATTTTAGCGTTGGCCGCAACTCAACTGTTAAATCTTTGACCTTAACAAAGGGAGATGTTCTCATTTCCGTTTGTTTCTTAAATAAAGAACGAATTGGAATTTTGACAAAAGGTGGTAATTTTGTTATAATTAAAAGCGAAGATGTAAGAGAAGTAGGACGTGTGGCGCAAGGCGTTAAGGGAATCACTCTTAAAGAAGGCGACGAAGTTGTATCAGTTCGCGCCATTCCTGATTCTACCGTTGAAATCCTCTCTGCTACTTCCAATGGTGATGCAAAACGTACTTCTATTACGGAGTATGGAGTGCAAGGACGTGCAACAAAAGGCTTAAAAATCCAAAACGGCGCGCAGTTCGGAGATTTTTATCCTTTGACAAATGAAAGCGAAATTCTTGCAAATGGAACAGCAACTCAACTTTGCCTTTCAATTTCAGACATTGCTCTTAGTGGGCGCGCAACACAAGGTGTTCGTTTAATGAAATTGAAGCCAAACGAAAAATTCTTCAGATTTTCATCAATTTGAAAATTTGAAAACTTAAACAATTAGTGCTATAATATATATAGAAAGTGAGACAAGTGCTCACCTAAATAAATCATCCGCCAGATAACAAGCGGACAAAAAAAAGGAGATTATTTATTATGAAGCTAACTGAAAAGCAGACCACTATCATCAACTATCTAAAGGACAACGGCGGCCAGGCCAATATGCTTGATATCTGCGAAGCAACTGGTATCCCCGTAAAGAGCATGAACGCTCTGGTGACTAATCTGGGTGTTGCTAAGGATGGTTCCGTGAGCAATCGCGCCAAGGGCCTTGTGAGCTATAAGAAGGTTCCCGTTGAAGGCGAAGAAAAGCCTGCTAAGATTGTGTTCCTAACCGATGCTGGCATGGCTTGGACTCCTGAGCAGAACGAAGAAGTAGCTGAGTAAAAACTTTAAATATATGTAGCGGCCCTCATTATTGAGGGCCGCCTTTTAACCAGAAACGACAGATAAAAAGGAGAAAATAAAATAAAATGAAGCAAAGTGAAAATATTGTTTGGATTGAAGGTATTCTTTCTGAGGTAAACCTAAAGAATGGTTCCTATGTGAAAGAAGGTAAGACTGTTGAATATATTTCTGGCGATATTACCGTTCTGGTTGAACAAGAAGTTAACGGCATCCCTGAAAAGAGTTTCATCCCTGTTTCTTTCTTCTCTAATCGTTATACTAAAGAAGGGAAGGTTAACCCTTCTTATGAGAATCTAAATCAGGTTCTAACTAATTATACTTCTATTGCAGCTTGCGGCGACAAGGAAAAGGCCGATAAGATTCGTATCACGAAGGGTGCAATTGATGTAAATGATTTTCCCAATCGTGATGGTAAGATGACAACTACACAGCGAGTGCGCGCTAACTTTGTTTCTAAGGTAGTGGGCGATTTCAATCCCCAGGCTCGTTTTTGGATTGATCTTTATCTCGTAGAATCTAATCCGGCAGTTGATGAAGAAGGGGTTGAACTTGAACCCAAGAAGCTCAATACTCGCGGCCTTCTAATTGGTTGGAAGGATAGGGTTGATGTTGCGAATTTTGTTGCAGCTTCTCCTAACACAATTGATGTTGTACAAAGTCTGGAACCCAACCATATTTATCATTTGACCGGCCGTCTGAATTTTGCTGCACGGGCAGTTAAGAGAGCCAATGCGGGTGGTTTTGGCGAAAGCGATGAAAAGCCTTACACCAAGTCCGTTTCTGAATTTATCATCACTGGCGGCAATGATATTCCTCTGGAAGATGAATTTACTCCCACTGAAGAGGAAATTCGTACCGCTCTAGCCGCACGCAAGGTTCGCATTGAACAAGCTATTGAAAAGGCAAAGAATCGGACAAAGGCAACTCCCGCGCCCGTTGCGAAAGCTGGTTTGGACCTCGGTTTTTAACGGAGGTCTAAACTATGGGAGCTATTGATATTTTTTCTATTCCACCTCAAGCAATCAATAAAACTCTAAGTGGAACTACAATGCTTATTGCCGCACCGCCTAAAATTTGGGCCTTTAAGGAGTGATTCTTAAAGATAAGGAAGTAAAAAACTGGAACCCTGAGATGGGAATCAGAGGTGAAGGCTGGATTTAAAAGTCCAGTCAGCCGCAACGCATAGAGATATAAAACTTTAAGATATGGAGGATTCAGTGTGGATACTCAAAAAGAAAAAAATATTATAAATGATTATGTAAATGGCCTAAGTTTAAAGGGCATATTTGAGAAGCATCACGTCTCTTATAAAACTGTTTCAAGAATTTTAGACGGGCAAGGAATTGACCATTCTCGGAAGAGACGGAAGGGACAACCGAACATTAAAAACATGAGAGTATTAACTCTTGAAGAAGAAAAACTAGTTTGCGAAACGTATCAAAATTCCGGTCGCGCGGATTTGTGTTGCAAAGCAATTTCAAGTGGCCAAGATGTTGTGCGAAGATGTTTAAAAAAATATGGTTTATACCGAACAGCAAGTGAAGCTATTAAGCAGTCTCCGCAAAATCAACGAAAGTATCCAGTAAAAGATGATTATTTTGATACAGAAAATGGACAAATGGCTTACCTACTTGGCTTTTTGGCTTCTGATGGAACTGTCCGAAAAGATAGTAATGAAGTGAAATTAACTCTTAGTTCTATTGATCGGGATATTCTTTTAAAATTTTATAGTGAAGTTGGTGGACGTCCAATAAAAGATTATATTACTCAGGATGGCTTTGAAACTTCAACTTGGGAGTTTACTTCTCAACATATAAAAGAAAGATTGGCTTTTTATAACATTGTGCCTCAGAAAACTTTTACTTTTTCTTTTCCAAAACATTTGGATAAAAGATATTGGAGAGATTTTATTAGAGGGTATTTTGACGGAGATGGAAGTGTGTCTAGTGCAGGACAATCAGCAATTAGATTTCAAATCTGTTCTGCAACAAAAGAGGTTCTTGAAACTATAATTGATTTTCTAGCTGAAAATGGTATTCCTAGAACTTCTATCTTACAGACAAAAAGGATTCATACTTTATATTATTTTCAATACTCGTCAATCCCAACTAGGCAAATTTATAATATTTTATATTATGATAATTGTTTATGCCTAAATAGGAAGAAAGAAAAATATGAACAATTATTAACAAAAAATTTAAAGAAATAAATCTCCAAGAGACTTCCTACCTTTAATGTAAAGGTAAAAAGATATGCTGAACTTGTACGAAACGAAGTATAAGAACTATAGGATAAAAAGCCTATAGGATAACAAAATGAAATTCGGCAAGAGCACATTTGCTGTTCGGGGAGATAAGGTACTCCTTCTTGCATTTGAGAAGGGATATCGCAATCTTCCTGGTGCAAGGGTTGTGGACATTAAGACTTGGAACGATTTCAAAGCAGTTCTTCGGCAGCTTGAAAATCCCGAAGCCCATGAGCTATATCATAATATCGCAATTGATACCTTGCCTTGGGCTTGGGATCTGTGTACAAAGTACATTTGTTCACGGGCGGGTGTTCAAAATATTGCAGATGTTGGTTATGGCAAGCTTTACAAAGAGCGTGATGAAGAGTTTAAGAACTGTTTGCGTCAAATCACGATGCTTTCTTTTGGTCTAATTCTATTGTGTCACTTGAAAGAAAAGGAAGTTGTAGAACAAATTTCTGATGACAAAACAAAGGAAATTACTTACCTGCTTCCTGATTTGGATAAACGATGCCTTCCAATCGTTAATGCTCTCGTTGATTTGATTGGGATTGGTATTACTGAATGGGACAAAGATGGTAAATCTCACCGATATCTTTTGACCCGTTCTACTCCTACAATTACTGCTGGTAGCCGATTCCGTTTCCTTGATTCAAAAATTCCTTTCTCGTTTGAGGAAGTTGAAGCTGCCGTAGGGCGTGCGATTGAAAAGGAACAAGAACTTGGTGCCGAAGTCATTGACGAACCAGTACCAGCTTATAAAGAAGAAAAAGGGCGGCCGCTTGATGAAATCGCCGCTGAGGCTCGTGATTTGTGGGCAAAGCTCGTTGGAAAAGATCCCGCAAACGCAGCTAAAATTCTTCGTAAAGCTGAAATAATTTTTGGACGCCCCATCAAGCTGTCTGAGATTGTAGAAGGACAAGAAGAATTTTATGAGCAAGTCGTTGCTGAAATGCGTGCGATGATGTAATGATTAGACCTCTATCTTAACAGATAGAGGTCTTTTTGAATTTGACTTTCTTTGAATTTTATGGTATAATAAAAGAAAAGGAGATTAGAATGGCTGGAAAGAAACACGTTGTGAAATGTCGTTATTGCCAAAATTATTTTGATGCTAGTGCGGAACCATTTGTAATGCCAAGTAAAGGTTGGTATTATCATGAAAAGTGCTATCAAGATTTCAAGGGCGATCTAACTGATGATGAAAAATGGAAAGAACGCATTTACGATTTTATTTCTCATGACCTCAAAAAAACTTACGATTATTACTTATGCGAAGCGCAAAGAAAGAAACTTTTAATAGCGGGCCGTACTAACAAAGGCATCTATTTTGCGCTCCGATATTTCTATGAAATTAAACATGGCGACTGGGCGCGCAGCCACAATTCAATTGGAATAGTTGAGTACATATATGATGAGGCTTGCGATTATTGGTGCGCTCAAGAGCTAAACCATAGGGGTGTTGTTCAAGCAATAGAAAAACAAATTGAACAGCAAGAACAACAATCTAAACGGTTTGTTAAGAGAAAGAAAAATCGCGAGAAAAATGACTTTGAGGAATTATAATGGAAGATAAGAATATCCCCATTCAAATTATTGGGTCGTTGATGAAACACCCGCAGTTTTTAAGCCAAAGCGATAAATACAATTTGTCGCCAGATGATTTTGATACGAAGCTCTATAAATTCTTATTTCGCGCAATTGAGAATCTTTATAAGCAAGGGGCTAATCGTATCGCTCCCGCAGACATTGAATCTTATTTTCAAACAATTGAAGTAGCGAAGACTCTTTTTGAAAGAGAAAATGGAGTTGAATTTCTTCAAGATTGTGAGTATTTGGCTGATGACGGGAACTTTGATGTTTACTATAAAAGATTAAAAAAGTTCAATCTGTTGCGCGAACTCAGTAAAGAAGGATTCCAAACAAAAGAGTTTTATAATCCGAATTTGGCTGACCCAGCAGCAATTGATACAAATGCTCGTTTTGAAGAACTTGAAATTAGTGATATCATTGACGAGTATAAAAAGAAAATTTTAAAGGCAGAGAAAGATTTCTCTCCTAATGAAGCTACTGAAACAAGAAGTGCTTTTGATGGAATGGAGCAAGTTTTAATTGATGCCGAAGAAGGAAATGATATTGGACTGCCATTACAAGGTGCAATCTTTAATGAAGTCGTTGCTGGCGCGCGAAAAGGGTGTTTGTACATTCGGTCTGCTGCCTCATCTGTAGGTAAATCAAGAAGTTCCGTTGCAGATTGCTGTTTATTGGCTTTTCCAACTCGTTATGAGCCAGCTCAGCAAAAGTGGGTTCAAACAGGTAGTTGTCAAAAAGTTCTTTACATTGCGACAGAACAAGATTTTGGTGAAATACAGCGAATGATTTTGTCTTACTTGACTGCGATGCCAGAAAATAGACTGCGTTATGGTAATTTTAATAAAGATGAAAATCGGCGTTTGCGGCAAGCGATGGCGGTGTTAGAAAAGTATAAGGATAATTTGTTTTTGGTTAGGATGCCGAATCCAACAATTGCTCTAATTAAGACGATTATTAGAGAAAATTGTTTAACCCGAGGGATTGAATATGTGGCATATGACTATATTTTCATTGGTCCGGCATTGTTAGCAGAGTTTAAGGGGTTCGCATTAAGAAACGATGAGTTGCTGCTCATGATGGCTACCGCTTTGAAAGATTTAGCAGTAGAACTCAACGTTTTTATTCTAACTTCCACTCAATTAAATGCAAAAGGCGATGAAAACGAAAACATTCGTAATGAAGCTTCTCTTGCTGGCGGGCGTGCAACCATTAACAAAGCAGATGTTGGTGTCATAATGGCGCGACCGACAAAAGAAGAACTTGAAATTTTAGGACGCGATCTTGGTGCAATTGAATTGCCAAATTTAGTTTCTGACGTTTACAAAGTTAGAAGTGGCCAGTATACGCAAGTTCGTATTTGGAGTTATATGGACTTAGGTATTTTAAGAAAAAAAGACTTGTTTATTACTGATGCGCGCCTTCAACCTCTGAATAATTTTAGTTTGACTCCCGAAATTGCAGATTGGGAAGAAGATGAATATAGAGATTTACTTATAGAAATTGAAAGGATTAATGAAATTAAATGAAAATATAAAATTAATTATCAGATCTTTTTCAGTTTCAGCAGATGGAAATAGTAATAACGATACGACAAAACTTGAAAATTCTTTAAAATTATGATATAATTTTAATAGAAAGGTTTGGAAGGAGAGAACTGAATGATAGACTATAAAGTTCTCATAGATGGATTGCGCGCCGACAAGATTATGGAGCTTTTCTATAAACTTGGGGCGCGCGATGTCATAAATAAACCCGATTGTCTAATCACCAATACAATTTGTCATAATGCAGATGCTGAAAATGCTTCAATGAAGCTTTATTATTATAAAGACTCACATCTTTTCATGTGTTATAGTGAAGATGGCGCGATGTCTATTTTTAGTTTCTTAAAACATTATTATGAGGCTCGTGGTATTATCTATGATTGGTTTAAAGATATTCTTTCAATTGTCCTTGATTGTTCAATTAATAGAGGAGAAGAATTTAATAGCTTTGAACGTCCGCGACCTTATACTAATCTACGTGAGCAATATGTACAAAGGAAAAATAGACGCGATCTGCCATCTTTTCCAGAAGGAATTTTAGAAGTATTCTCAACCTATCATTCTCCTGAATGGCGGCAAGATGGCATTACTGATATTACGATGGATAAGTTCAACATTAGATTTTCGGTGCCAGAAAATAAAATCATAATCCCACATTATGATGCAAACGGTAGGTTGGTTGGAATTAGAGGCCGCGCGCTTGACCCATGGGTAGTGGAGAATGTTGGAAAATATATGCCAGTTCAAATTGAGCAAAAATGGTATTCGCATCCACTTTCGTTAAATCTTTATGGGCTAGATAAGACCAAAGACAATATTAAACGATTTGGAATTTGTTATATTTTTGAGGCTGAATAATCGGCCATATCTACTTTTCCGTTTATCAACGGGGTCACATAGTGGCTAACGGTCAACTAAATCGAAAGATTAAGGTGGTAAGAGAGCCTAAGTCCTAAATGGATATGGTAATACCGCGGGAAGATTTACAAAACGGATTTATTTTTGTAGAGAGTCTGTATTACAAATCCACTTATATATAGAAGATGGAGGTGTTAATATGGAACACTATATAATTTATAAGTATATTAAGATAGATGAAAATGAAGTAGTTTATGTAGGACGAACTAATAATTTAGAACGTAGAAGGCGTGAACACGAAATCTACGAACCAACAGAAGTAAATAGGCCACATTATAATTATCCATTAAGTCGAGGAATTCGTAAATATGGAAAAGATGCTTATAAATGTGAAATAATTGAAGAAGTGTCTACTTATGAAGAATCATTAAAGCAAGAAAAATATTGGATTAAATATTATGATACCTTTAATGACCCAAGTAAATATAATTATACTCCTGGTGGTGAATTAAGTTTTACGACTGCTAAATTTGAAGATGAAATTATTGAAGAAGTAAAAGAATTATTAGAGCAACAAATTGATTATGAAACTATTAGAGATAGAACAGGAGTATCTATTCCTCATATTTCAGAAATCAATACTGGCAAGCGTAGAAAAGATAAAAATAAAACTTATCCCATCAATGAAATGACTCGCGGTCGAAAAATTAGTTCTAAAGAACTTCAAGAAATTATAGAACTACTAAAAACTACTCAAATAACTTGTGCAGAAATAGGAAAAAAATATAACGTGTCTGGTAGCGCTATTCAACGAATTAATAATGGAAGCGTACAACGACAAAGTAATATTGATTATCCTATTAGAAAAAGAGTTGTCCCTCATAAAAAACATACGTTAACTACAGTAGAATTAGGTGAATTGTATAATGATATTATAAACACCAACATTCCTTTTAATCAATTAGCGATTAAATATAATATTAGCGTAACTACTGTTTATAATATTAATAAAGGGAACTCTCGTAAAAATAATAATTATTCTTATCCGTTACGTAAATAACCTGTATCGACTATCCGCTTTGTCGCGGAGTAAGATGACTATTGATACGTCATTTGAAATGGTAGACTAACAATGTTAGAAGATATAGTCAGGGCCATTGGAAACAATGGAATAACTGGAGAAATCTGTCCTCCAAATGGAAGGCTGGGACTTTCCGAATTGTGCAGTTGGCGTTTGCGGCAGTCAATTCAATAAATTTCAGCTTGATCTTTTAATGCGATTCTGCCAACCAAAAGAAATTGTAATTTGTTTTGATAAAGAAGAATTGCCAGGGAAAGAAGAATACTTCAATAAACTTTATACGATTGGCGCGCGTTATAAAAATTATGCAAATTTTTCATTTATATATGACAGACAAGATTTATTAAAATTAAAACAATCTCCTACTGATTGTGGAGAAGAAGTTTTTAGAAAACTGATAGAAAGAAGGATAAAAATTTAATGAATGTTAGATTAGTAAACAAGGATATCAAACAGGATTATGTAGCTGAACTATTACGCGAACGGGGCGTTGAAGATGTCCAGTCTATCATGAATCCTGTTTTTGATTTACAAGACCCTTTTGACCTCTCCAATATGGAGAAAGCAGTTCAGACGATTATACCTTTTATTGAAAGTAAAAAGCCTTCGGTAATTGGTACTATCGTGGACAGTGATTGTGATGGTATTTCATCTGCTAGCATCATTTATCTCTATTTGGAAAGAGTCGCGCCGCACATCAAAGTTGATTACTACCTGCACGAAGGAAAGGGGCATGGATTTTCTGATGTTTGGCGGGAGATGATTGAAAAAAAGTTTGACTTAATAATTGTAGCGGACGCAGCAACCAATGACCGCACCTATATTGAAAAGTTTGATTGCCCTGTAATTGTAGCTGACCATCACCTTCAGGAAGGAACGGAATTTGCATCTAATGCAATTGTAGTAAACAATCAAATTTCTCCTAATTACCGCAACAAAGAACTAACCGGCGCTGGTATTGCTTTACAGCTAATTCGTGCTATTGACGCGCGCAGAGGAACAGATTTTTGGATGGATTATGTTGATTTAGCGGCTGTTGGAGTTGATGGTGATATGGGGAGTGGGTTGGAACCAGAAAACCAAGGGCTGTGGCGTTACGGATTTTCTCATGTTAAAAATTCTTTCCTTAAAGCTCTAATTGAAAAGCAAGATTTCTCAATGAAGGGGAAAGTTAATCCTACTTCAGTCGCTTTTTATATTGTGCCACTAATTAATGCAATGATTCGCGTTGGCACAGCCGAAGAAAAAGAACGAATGTTTTTGGCTGTCATTCATGGCGACGAACTAATTCCTAGTGGCAAACGCGGCGCGAAAGGTACATTAGATACCCGTGCAAACGAAAGCGTAAGGGAATGTACAAATATGCGGTCGCGACAAAATAGGATATTGGAACAAGCAGAATCCAAAATTGAAAACAAAATTTTGAAAAATGATTTGCTGGAAAATAAAATTCTCGTTATTCGTTTGGAAGAAGAAGACGATTTCCCATCAGAACTTAATGGACTGCTTGCCATGCGATGTGCTGCCCGTTATAAACGTCCCACTATTGTTGCACGCCTTAATGACGAGGGGATGATGAGAGGAAGCGCAAGAGGACTAAACGGATGCGCAATTGCTTCTTTCAAAGATTATATGGACAGCACTCATTTGTTTGAATACACGTTGGGTTAATAATATGGCCCATAATATCTTTTCCGCTAACCAGCGGGGTTGAAAAGCTAACGAGGAACTCTCAGCGCATAATGGCGGAGACAATCTCGTGGGAACGGCAGTTATCTGCTTACACCTGTATAGACTATCTCCTTTTCGGAGAGTAAGATAGTTATTGGTACACTATTTGAAATGGATATTTGTCATTAAATGACATAAAAAATAGTCAGAGCCACTAGAAATAGTGGATATCTCGCATGATAATGCGTGCGGTATTTCAATTGCAAATGAGAATCTTTTCTTCTTCCATCAGTTATCCAATGAAAATTTAAAGAATGTTGATTTTGGAGAAAAGTCCTATGATGTAAATTTCTCTCGGTCAGCAGCAACTCCTGACCTGGCGGCCGTTATTGAAGACATTACTGATAATGAAGATATTTGGTCTAGTGACAATAGTGAACCTCTTTTATTTGTTCACGATATAAATCTTCAACAATCTGATTTGTGTGTCATTGGCAAAAATTCTGATACATTAAAATGGGTAAAGTATGGTATTACCTATATAATGTTCTTTGCAAAGGACAAAATGAAAGATTTTTTTAACGCTGGGCGCGAGTTAAAAGTTAATATTGTCGGAAAGGCTAACATGAACGTTTGGGGCGGGCATCGGTCGCCGCAGATTATTGTTGAAGGCTATGAAGTAGAAAATAATGATTTTGGGTTTTGAAAAAATTGGAATTTTATGATATAATTATTATAGAAATTGTGAAAGGAGTGGATAAATGAAATTTGGTAACTTACACAATTTCATAAAGCCTTCCTAAAGTTTATTTACTTATATGACGGAGGTGAAATAAATAACTGGAATTTATAAATATACCAATAAGAAAAATGGTAAAGTTTATATTGGTAGAAGTATTAATATAACTCGACGAAAATGGGAACATTTACATAACCCTTCTCCATATTCTTACTTTGACCAAATTATTACTAAGATTGGTGAAGACAAATTTGATTTTGAAGTTATAGAAGAATGTTCAGAAAAAGAACTTTGTGATAAAGAAAAATATTGGATAGCTTATTATAATTGCTGTGTTCTTGATAATCAAGAAAAAGGCTATAATTTAACTCGTGGTGGAGAGGAATATAGAAGCGAAGAAAATCCATGGACTTCTTTAACAATGATATAGGTAAATGAAATTATTGATAAGCTTATTAATACAAAAATTTCTATTCAATCTATTGCGAAAGAGTATGGGGTTCATTATAATACTATAAGTAATATTAACAGATGTAAAACATGGACCTGGACTCATGAATATAAAGGAAATATTCGTGAAGAAGCGCAAGGAAGCTTATATCGCGGCGATTTAAATGGAACATCGACAATAACAGAAGAAATTGCTAAGAAAATAATTGAAGATATAAAATATTCAAAGTTATCTTTAGCAGCGATTGCAAGAGAATATAAAGTTAAAGATAGTCTTATATATGATATAAATCGTTGCAGAACCTGGAAATATTTACATAATTATAAGGCCAATATTCGTAATGAATTTAGGAAGGAAGGTGATGTAAAATGAAAACTACTATGCTTTATCCTGGTAGTTTACATTAGTTCAAAACCACACTGAGTTTTCAAATTTACGATTGCGCGATTGTATTATTCGTGCGAACGAACTTATTGATTATGCTATTGAACTTGGGCAAGAGGTTGTTGGTATAACTGACCACGAAGCAGTTTGTAATGCAGTTAAAGTTGAAGAATATTATGAAAAAATAAAAAAGGAGCATCCAAAGTTTAAGGTTATTCTTGGAAATGAGATTTATCTTTGTCGTAATGGACTAAATGCTTCCAATTTCAAGGCGGGTGAAGATAAATATTATCACTTTTGTCTTTGGGCAAAAGATCAAATTGGCCATAAGCAGTTAAGAGAATTATCAAGTCGTGCATGGCATCGTTCTTATATGGCCCGAGGGATGCGAAGAGTACCAACCTATTATCAGGATTTATTTGATATAATTGGGGCGAATCCTGGTCATTTAATTGGTGGAACGGCTTGTTTGGGATCAGCTATAGCTACTCAGTTGTTAAAATATAAAGAAAACCAAAACAAAGACCTTTGGAAGAGAATTTGTTCTTGGATTACACAAATGAGTTCTTTATTTGGGAAGGATAATTTTTATTTTGAACTTCAACCAAATAAGAGTAAAGAGCAGACTTATGTAAATCGGCAATTATTAATTTTAGCTAAACAGTTTAACCTTCCGTACATTATAACTTGCGACTCGCATTATCTTAAAAAAGAAGACGCTCCTATTCATGAAGCTTTTTTAAATGCGCAAAATGGTGAACGAGAAGTTAAAAGTTTCTATGCAACGACCTATTTGATGGGAACAGAAGAATTGGAAAGCTATCTAGAATTAACTGAGAAGGAGCTGGAAGAGGCTTATTCCAATATTCGTAAAATAAAAGATAGTTGCCAAGACTATTCTTTGAAATACCCTTTAGTTATTCCTAAGCTACCTTGGGAAGATTTTAACGAAAATATTCCTTTACAGAAGTGGGTGACACGAATACCTCTTTTAAAAGATTTTTTAAATTCATCTTATGATGGAGATAAAAAGTTGGTTTATGCCATTGTAAATAAGCTTGAATCTGACACCCGACTACAAAATGAAGAGACATACAATGATATAAATGAATGTCTTAAAATGACGATGATCTCTTCAGCTAAAAATAATGCCCATTGGTCAGCTTACTTTTTAAATTTACAGAAAATTGTAAAAGAGTGTTGGAACGCAGGTAGCTTAGTGGGATGTGGCAGAGGGTCAGGAGTTGGTTTTATCCTTTTGTATATTCTTGGTATAACACAAATAAATCCTTTATGGGAAAAAACAAGAACACATAAATGGAGATTTTTGAATCCTGATCGTGTCTCATTATTGGATGTTGATGTTGATATTGAAGGAAGTAAAAGAAAGCAGGTTTTAACTCATCTTCGTAAAGTTTACAGAGAAGACCGAGTTGCCAATGTAGCAACTTTTAGAGAAGAGAAAAGTAAATCGGCTATTTTGACCGCTGCGCGAGGTCTCGGAATTGATATAGATATAGCACAGTATATTAGTGGAATGATTACTGCTGACCGAGGAATCTTGAGGACATTGGACCAAACCTTTTATGGGGACAAAGAAAATGGAATCAAACCAAATCAGCAGTTTGTTCAAGAAATGACAACTAATTATCCTGAGCTATGGGAAGTCGCGCATAAAATTGAAGGGCTAATCAGTGGATATGGTGTTCATGCAGGCGGAGTGATTTTTGTTGACGAGCCTTTCACTGAGAAAACTTCTCTAATGCGTGCCCCAGATGGGACAATTATCACAGCTTTTGATTTGCATGATTGCGAAAAGTGCAGTTTGATTAAATATGATATTTTATCAATTGAAGGCTTAGACCGTATTCATACTTGTCTTGATTTATTAGTTAAAAAAGAATATATAAAACCAGAAAAAACATTAAAAGAAACTTATGAAAAAGTAATTGGCATTTATAACTTGGAAAGAGACGACCCTAAAATGTGGGAAATGGTCTGGAATCACGAAATTCTTTCTCTCTTTCAAATGGAAAAACAAAGTGGAATTGCTGGGATAGCCCTTACTCATCCTAAAAGTGTTGATGAATTAGCCACTTTAAATTCAGTTATTCGCCTAATGGCGCAAGAAAAAGGTGCCGAACAACCTCTTTCTAAATTCGCCCGTTTTAAAAATGATATTAATTTATGGTATCAAGAAATGGATAGATATGGCTTAACGAAAGATGAACAAAAGCTATTGGAACCAATTGTTAAAATTTCATATGGCATTTGTGAAAGTCAAGAAAAATTTATGGAACTTGTCCAAATGCCAGAGTGTGGTGGTTTTGACTTAACATGGGCCGACGGTCTTAGGAAAGCAATTGCAAAAAAAAATCCCGCGGCGTATGAAAAGTTACAGAAAGAATATTTTGAAACAATTAAATCTAAAGGATTAAGCTGGAATTTATGCAATTATGTTTGGAATGTTCTTGTAGCAACAAGTAAGGGATATGGATTCAATCAGTCTCACACTTTGGCTTATTCGTTAGTGGCTCTACAGGAAATGAATTTAGCTTTCCATTATCCGATTGTTTTTTGGAATTGCGCCTGCTTAATTTGTGAAAGTGGAGGCGATGAGCCAGAAGACGTTGAATCTTCTGAAGAAGAATTGGATGATACTCCTCTCACTTACTCTAATGAAATGGAAGAGTTCTCTGAATCCGACAACGAAGCTGATATTGTAGATTCTTATGAAGAGGAAGATTGCGACGGCGCGCCAGTTGAAGTCGTTGTAATGAAAAATGGGAAAAAGAAAAAGAAAGTTAAGACCACAAATTTTGGCTGTATAGCGACTGCAATCGGTAAAATGGCGGCATTTGGCATTTCAGTTTCTCCACCTGATATTAACGATTCTGACTTTACTTTTACTCCTGATGCAGAACATAATCTCATTCGTTATGGCCTACGCGGCATTGCTAAAATTGGAGAGGACTTGGTTAAGACTATAATGGCAAATCGGCCATATACCTCTTTGGAAGATTTTCAATCTAAAGTTAAGACATCTAAACCTCAACTCATTAACCTTTTAAAGTCTGGCGCGTTTGATGCGTTTGGTGATAGAGTTGAGATGATGAAAAACTTTATTGACAGCGCCGCGGATAAGAAACAAACAATTAACTTGCGCAATCTTCAAATGCTGATTTCGGAAAACTTAATACCAGAAAAATTTGAAGAACAAGTCCGTTATTTTAACTTTAATAAATATTTGAAGAAGCTAAAATGGGAAAAATATTATGCATTGGATAATATTGCTTTCAAAGCCTTTGAGCGCTACGCGCCAATGGATATTTTAATTGAAAGCGACAAAAGTGAAAGCGGTTTTCTTGTTCTACAAACTGATTGGGATAAAATTTGGAAAAAGCAACAAGACATTTTACGGCCTTGGGTTAAGGAACATAGTGAAGAATTGCGTAATGAAGTTAATCAGCGCGCCTTCAATGATTTGTGGAAAAAGTACGCAGATGGCACAGTCAGCAAATGGGAAATGGATAGTATTTCTTTTTATTCTCACCCCCATGAATTAGCAAAAGTTAATCAAGCTATTTATGGATTTGCTGATTACTTTAAACTGCCTGAGTCTCCCACCATTGAAAACGTTTTGAAGATTAAGGGCAAGGATGTCCCAATCTTTAAAATTGAAAGGATTTGTGGAACAATTTTGGATAAGGATAAAAACAAGAAAACTTTGTCTTTGTTAACTACAACGGGAGTTGTAACAGTGCGAATTTTTGGCGATGTTTTTACACACTATGATCGTCAAATTTCCCAAAAGAATCCCGACGGTACGAAAACTGTTCTACAAAAGTCGTGGTTCGCGCGAGGTAATAAGATCATTATTTGCGGCATTAGACGCGAAGATTCTTTTCAGTTAAAGAAGTATAGCCGTACTCCTTGGCACTCAATTGAGTTAATAACAAAAGTAAATGATGATGGCACCATTGAAACTTGTGGTGAAAGATTGGAGGTCTAATGGCAATTGGAATTGTTGATTATGATTTTTTTCATAATGCTCCTTCAATTCCTAATTTGGAGTGTGGAAAGTTGATTGCTTATTGGCGTTCTCATAACGAATATACGACATTGCTTCGTGATATAAATTTGGAACGTTATCGGCAAGTTTATTTTAGACAGGACTTTTCAAACGTTCATCTTCCAAGCGAATTAAGTAATAACAAAGTTCTTTATGGCGGGAGATTCTTTTCTCCCGCCGCCTATCAACCACTTCCATTGGAAATTGAAGAAACACCGCCCACCTTTGAGAACTACGAATCTTATAGTGGGATGTTTGCGGCGGGAATTGGAGAACAACAAACTTTTTCAAAAATATTGCGCGCCATTCATTTGAGATTATCTTTGGATGGAAAAACCGTGTGGCCGCAGTTTGAAAAACAAATTTCAAAAAAAGATAATCGTCGCGCTATTTACGTTTTTCATGACTATGATCTGGGGCAAATTGATGGAGCACGTGAAGTGATTGCGCAACTTGTAGAGAAAGAATGGGGCGCGGGCATGAAGTTTCCTGTTTGTTTATCTGATGAAAAGGAGCTTTTTGAGTGGGGGAAGATTCCGCTAAGTAATGGTTTAGCAAACTTCCATTTTAATGGGGTTTTGTCCGATAAAGGAATAGCAGAATTGGTTTGCGCACCGCCATCATTTTTAACAAGTTTGTCTTATGTCGTTGCCCCGTCATGGTTCGGGGAGGACCAGTTTTTAGAAGAAGTCTTTCCAGAAATTTATAACCAAGCTTTATTCTTACGAAGCCAACGACAAAAAATCCTACTTAAAATAGAGCCGGATTTTGGTCTAGGTCCTCTTTTCCAAATGATAGGAAGGTGGATAAGAGCTTCTTTCTCTTGTACTCTTTTTGAGTATATAACATTTTTAAAAGGAAAGAAAAAAATTCCCGCCGCAGAACTCAATGCTCTGCGTGAAAATTTTCAATATATAAGAGAAAATAACTACGCCCTATTTAGTTTATTTTATAGCGCGCGGTCAGCTTCTCTAAAAGGAGGTAAGTTTGAACCAACTGGAAATTCGGAAACGAATTGATGAAAATAATAAAATAATTGATGCAGTTTTAACACCTAATCAGTTTGTTTTAAATAACACTGTAGCGAAGTTGCTGCGTGAGAATCAAACTTTGCAATTACAATGCGCGCACGTATTTGAAAATGGTTATTGTATTTATTGTGATAAGGAGCAAGAATAAATGATTCTTTATACAACGGGGTGCCCTCAGTGTAGGGTTCTATGTAAGAAATTAAAGGCCGCAGGTTTTGACTTTGAAAAATGCGAAGATGTGGATACTATGCGCAAGGCTGGGTTTACATCGGTTCCAGTTTTGGAATTGGACAACGGTGAACGGCTTGGTTTTACGGCAGCGATTGAGTGGTTGAGGGAGAGAGAATAATGGCGACTTTTAGCATTAGGTTGAATAAGAATTTTCAAATAACTTTCAATAAAATGAAAGAAAAGTACGGCGAAGAGTTTGAAAAGTTAAATGGATTTAGCGATGATAATTTTGACTTTTCCAAATTCATTGATAATTTTATTGATAGTCAAAATACTGCGGACAGTACAATTGATGCAAATGCAAATGTCCAAACAAAAGATATCTGCAATTTAATTAATGAGATTCCAAAGCCTTATCTAAAATTGCTCGGCTATAATAAAGTTTTCTATGAAATTCAAAAAAAGTATGGATTTTCACGCGCAAAAGAAATGCTTGAAGCAGATTGGCGGGGTGATATCTTTATTCATAACTCGCAAGATATATCTCTCCGGAGTTATTGCATGAATTATGATTTGGAGCTTTTAGCAACCAAAGGGATGTTTTTTATTGAAAACTTAACTACCGGGCCGGCCAAACATTTAACAACGTTCTGTGACCATCTGCTTGAATTTATTAGCTGGGTTTCAAACCGGCAATCGGGTGCAGCCGGTATTGCTAATGCTTTAATGTGGCTATTTTGGTTTTGGAAAAATGATGTAGCAAACGATCATTATATTAAAACGCCAGAATACTATCGTGACCAATGTTTCCAAAAGGTAATCTTTGATTTAAATATGCCGTATTTAAGGATGAACATAGCGCCGTCCATTCAATTCTTTTCCCTTGATAAGGGGGTTGCTTAATGGCAGCTAACGGTGAAGGCAATAATGCTAATGCCGTGGGAAGACAATATGCTTTTAAAGAGATATATTTAATTACTAATAACATTAACGGGAAAAAATATATAGGACAATCAATTAATTCTAAAAGAAGATTTTCTCAGCATAAGGCAATGGCTGGGAAAGACAGTCACTCGCTTTTGCATATGGCAATGCAAAAGTATGGGATAGAAAACTTTTCTATTATTATCCTTGAACAAAACTGTAAAAATTATAACGAAAGAGAAAAGTATTGGATAAAAAATTATAATACGTTGGCTCCAAATGGATATAATTTATTACCAGGAGGAAGCAGCCTCTTTTATCCTGATAAAGCGAAGAAAAGAAAGTATAGCGAAGAAGACTTTTACCATATTGTAGAAGATATTCAAAATAGAAGCTTATCTTGGAACACTATTGCTAGAAAATGGAAAACTTGTGAAAGCCAAATTAGAAATATTAATTTTGGTACGATATATTTCCATGAAGATATAGAATATCCCATAAGAGAAAACTCTCATTTATGGGGGGTATTTCAATCCTTGGAAGAAATTAAAAAAGTTCATGAAGAAATCTTGGAAACTAATTCTTTCTGTCAACTTGCAAAAAAATATAATTGCACGGAAACGGTAATTCAAAAAATCAATTTAGGAAAAATAAAAAATTATAGGCTTCCAGAATATACCTATCCATTGGTTAAAGAAAAAAAGCCGATGCCATTGGATAAAAAAACACTAAGAACGCTTGTAAAAGAATTATCTTCTTCTGATTTAACATTGGCCGAGATTGCAATAAAATTTAATCTTTCTTATTCGCAAGTTAGAAATTTTAACGCTGGTTTATATTATAAACAAGAGGGAGTTGAGTATCCGATAAAAAAAGAATTGGAACATTTTAAATATACCCCTCAAATTATAGAAGAAATTCAGCGGTATCTATTTGAAGGAAAAACAAATAGCGAAATACAAAAGATTTTTCCATCTTCTTCTAATAATGTTATTTCTAGAATTAATAATGGAAAACCGCCTTATTTTAAGTCAGGAATTAAATATCCAATCCGTTTAAAAAACTCTTCTATAAATAGAGCAACTTTGGAATTAATTCAAAATGAACTTGAGCAAGAAAAAACTTCTTTTAGAGAAATTGCCAAAAAATTTAATGTTAAAATAGAATTGATTCATCATATAAATAATGGAAGCAAAAAAAGTTACTTTGATGAATCTAAAAAATATCCTTTAAGAGCATATTAAACCTGTATCGACTATCCTCGCGAAGAGGAGTAAAAAAATTATTCTTCACATTTTTTGAAAGAGAATTGCTAAAAATTTTTATAATTTTTAGTAAAATATAGTCAGTTTAATTATTTAAATGAGCGCAAGCGGCTTACACCAACATTTCTATTTATGACAGAGTTTATTGTATGGAGATGTTTGGTGGTTTTATCTACCCTGATGGGAAATGTTTTGTTGATTATATAGATGAATTCATTGAATTTGAAAAAGCTTTTATGACCTTATTTGAAAAAATGAGGGAAACCAATGTTTACACCTATCCTGTTTTAACTTATTGTCTTGTTTATAGAAATAATAAGTTTCAAGATGAAGAATTTGCTCGCTGGTGTAATAGAACAAATTTAAGATGGGCTGATGCTAACTTTTTAATTTCGCCTGAAACCACCAGCGCCGCGTCCTGTTGTCGATTGTTATCAGATACTTCTAAACTAAAAGGCGTTATGAATAGCATTGGAGGTTCTTCTCTTGACATTGGGAGTGTTGTGGTAACTACTCTTAATCTTGCCGGATTGGCCTATCAAAGTGAGAATGAAAAAGACTTTTTTGACCGACTAATTGAGAAAACCCGATTAATAATTGATATAAACGATGTTGTAAGAGATATTATTAAACGGAATGTTGAAAAAGGACTTCTTCCTAATTATAAATATGGATTAATGAAGTTTAATCGGCAATTTAACACAATAGGAATTAATGGAGTTGCAGAAGCGGCTAAACATTTTGGCTATTATAAACAAGATGAGTTCGGATATTGGTCTTATACAAAAGATGGTGTCAGTTTTGCGACCGATATTTTAGACAAGATCAATGCTGTAAAAGATGGTTATAATTTTGATTATAGCATAAATTTGGAGCAGACCCCTAAAATCTATGGGGGTATGGCGGCATAATACATAATCCGCCATGAGTAAATTTTTACTAATTGACTTGGAAATCCCCGATGAGGGATGACAGGGCGCAAGTTTAAATACAGCGTGAACGACTAAATGTAAAAACACCATGTTAATGGTGATGCGATAGTCTGGACTCTGACATAATCAAATCAGAGAGCAAAGCTTAACGGCTTTGCCGCCAAATACAAGTGACTTACTCTAAGTATAAAAGAGTTAGCTATGAAAAGGTATATTTTAAATTCAAGTAAAAAAATTATTGGGGAAATTGAATTTTTCCCTAATAAAATAAAAATTAACAACTATAAAAAGCCACTGCTAGAAATCGTTGATAGTGAAATTCTTGAAAGTATTTCAAAAGGAGAAAACGAAGAAACCATACAAAAATTTTATGATGAATACACCTTATGTATTGGTGAAGTGGCTTGTATATATAATATTAGCTATACTAGAGCTAATAAATGGTTCAAAAGTTTACCGTTAAAAACATCTGCGAAAGCTGGAAGAAGAAATTCTTCCTATGGAAAGAAATTTTCAGAACAAAGAATCTTTAATATGGTTCATAATAGAAAAGATGACCATCAGCAAAGAAAAGGTTGTACTATTCCTTTGGAACAACGAAAACAGATTTCTCAAACATTAAAAAGAAAATACGCAAGCGGCGAGTTAAAAATTAACAAAGAAAAACATTCGTTAGCTTGGGAGCGTGGAGCATACGAGAATGTTGATTTTGGACATGGTATTGGCGGCCATATAACTTCAATAAAAATTCAAAAGTGTTTTTTCTTTAGAAGCTTATTGGAATTATACTATATTTTATATTTAGAGCAGAATCCCAATGTTACTACTTATACTTATGAAAAAATCAAAATTCCTTGCGATGATAAAAGTATTTACACGCCCGATTTTCTTGTTAATAAAACAGATGTTGTTGAGTTAAAATCAAAAAAATATATCTATAATAATCAAAAGATGCTTGAAAAATTTTTTTATAAAAAAGAACAAGCTCAAAAATATTGCAATTCTCATAGCTTAAATTATAAAGTAATATTTGATGAAGATATTGGTTTTGAAACAAGAAAGATGAAAACTTTCTTAAAAAATCATCCAGAAATCATCCGGCAATTTCATATTACTTTTATTAAACCAGAAAGAGTATTTGGTCAATAAGTAACAGAAGTGGTAGAAAATGGTGCCATTAAACTTGCTGAAAAAAATCGTCTATTATATGGTAGCAAAGAATATATTACTGCTAACCAATGGATTGCTTTGAAAGACAAGGCTACTCTACAAGAAAGAATTAAGATGGCAGGTATTCTTGATAAAAAGTGTGGTGGCGGTTGTATCAATCATTGTCAAATAGACGCTCCTTTCACCGATGAAGAACAGGCATGGAAAATTCTTAATTACATTGCAAGTCAAGGAGTCATTTATTTCGCCTTCAACTTAAAAATTAATATTGATGAATCACATCACACTTTTACAACAAAAGTTTGCCCTATTTGCGGAGCCAGTCCAACTGATACTTATCAGCGTTGTGTTGGATATCTTGTTCCATCCCATTCTTGGAGTGAAGGAAGGCGCAGAGAGCTTGCGGAACGAGACTGGATGAATTTAAATGATATCATTCTATGAGGTATTAAATGTCTGAATCCCTCCAATTAACTGTTCCTCTTTCTCGTCTCCGCAAAATGGTTGACGCACTCAAAGACAAGCCCGACATCACTCCGCTATCTTTTGAGTTCATACTTTTAGCTTTCTTCCCTACCGCATGGGCGCGCATCCAAGAAGCTTTTCATGATTACTACACAAAAGGCTATATAGCCGGATTAGCAGGACAAAAAAATGAAACTGAAATTTCTACTTGACGTTGATTGTGTGAACTATAAGAAGATTTCAATGTTTTTGGGATTTCCCAATTGCAACTGGAAATGTGGCCGCGCGCTATGTCAAAATAGCGCGCTAGCGCAAGAACCGAGTGTTGATATCGGCTATGAGCCTCTTATCCAACGTTATTTAAATAACCCTCTAAGCGAAGCAGTCGTTTGCGGCGGGCTTGATCCGCTTGATTCATGGGAGGAGTTGAAAATTTTTGTTTCTCTTTTTAGAGAAAAAAGTTCTGATCCTATTGTAATTTATACGGGTTACAATGAAGAAGAAATTCAGCCGCAACTAATTTATTTAAAAAATTTCCCGAACATAATTGTAAAATTTGGACGTTTTGAACCAGATCAACCTTCTCATTTAGATGAGGTACTTGGAGTTCAATTAGCCAGTCCAAACCAATATGCAAGGCAAATTAGCTAAAAAAGTTCACAATTTAGAGACGAAGAAAATTTGTTTTTCTTCGTCTTTTTTGCTATAATATTATTAGAAAGAAAATGAAAAGGAAATAATAAAATGACTAAGAAAGAGCAGTCTTTTTTCTCTATCGCGCGCGAAGTGTCGCAATTAAGCGACTTCCATGGGACGAATGTTGGCGCAATTGTAGTGGAAGGAAAACGTATTCTTTCAACTGGCTATAATTCTCAACGAACGCGGCCGTTGCAAGCTCGCTATAATCGTTATCGTCATTTTGAAAATCATGCCAATGCAATCGCGCGCACTCATGCTGAGATTGATGCACTTTCTCCTTTGATTGGGAAGGAAATTGATTGGGGCAATGTTTCTGTTTATGTATATAGAGAAAAAAAGAATGGCGAGAGAGGTTGTAGCAGACCCTGCGCCGCTTGCGCAAAACTCATTCATGATTTGGGAATTAAAACGGTTTACTATATTGATGAATTTGGAAATTATATTAAGGAGAAAGCTATTTAATGAATCATTTTGCGAGAAATACTTCTACTGGATTGGCCTGGTAAGAGATTTGTCAAGCGGATAAAGAGGGAATTGATTTATCTTCTTAATAATTGGTTTTCTAGACCAGAATATAAAGACGTTTTAAATTATATTCATTCTGTTGATGGATGCGATTATAAAATTATGGAGGAATAATGGGACAAAATAAAGGATATTTAACTGCAAAAACAGATAAAGCCTCTGATGAATATTATACCCCAACTAATGCCATTACGCCATTGTTAAAATATATTTCAAAAAGTGATATAATTTGGTGTCCTTTTGATAAAGAAACTAGTAAATATGTCCAGACTTTTTTACAAAATGGAAATCAAGTAATTTATTCTCATATTGATAATGGAGAAAACTTTTTTTATTATTCTCCAGAAAATTATGATATTATCATTTCAAATCCTCCTTTTTCTTGTAAAGATGAAATTTTAAAAAGGCTTGAAGAACTTAAAAAGCCTTATGCTCTATTATTTCCATTACCAACTTTACAAGGACAAAAACGTTTCTCTTATTTAAAAGGAAAACAAGCCTTAATTTTTGATAAAAGAGTAAATTTTTATCAAGATGAAGAATACACTAAAATCGTAAAAGGGGTATCATTCGCGAGTATTTATATATGTAATAATTTTTTACCAAAAGATTTAATATTTGAGGAATTACCGAATGATTGAAGAAATTAATGAAAATTAAAGGCGCTCCCCGCTTTAACAATGAAAAGATAGACCGAGCCGGGCGGTTTTCCCGGCAGAGAGGAAAGTAAAAAATGTATACCATGAATGATTTTATTGAGAAGAAGATTTGTGTCAGCTTTGCGAACAGAAAAGAACGGATCAAGTTTTTGAAGATGTGCCAGAAGGCGGGGCTTAGGTGGCGTAGCGGAATGTTACCTCTTGACGGCTTTGCCGCTGGAAGCGGCATTGATGGGAACCAAATAGAGTGCGGGTATAGTAGTAAGCAAGATAGGAATCTCACACATTCCCCGGTTGGATGCCACAAAAGCGAAGGCTGGGAAATCGTCCCCTTTTCCGAGTTCCAGCCGGAAGAAACCATCGGCGTAATCAAGCGCAAAGGCAACACCATTACCGTACACATGGGAGATTTGCACGGCACGGCAAAGTGCTCCCCGGACGATCAATTTGACCTATATACCGGGTGCGAGCTGGCACTCAGAAGGGCACTTGGTGTCCAAAAGGACAAGCCTGTATATACTACAATATTTAAGCCTGGCAAACGATATAAAGTATCGGTGCGGGCGTATAAGCGGCACAGAAAGAACGTCCCGATATGGATGACGGAAAATGACGGGAAAACGGTAGAGGTTACTTCACTCAATACGGCAACGTGCGGTGTATATACATATACCCCGAGCTGGTGCGAAGAAATCCAAGAGCCTGAAAAGCCCGTTGAGCCGGAGAAGCCGAAGTATTACAACGGAAAAATGGTGTGCATAGATAATGGCGGATACTCCTGGTGGACTGTCGGGAAAATATACGAGTATAAAGACGGAATTGTGACTACGGACGATGGAGATAAGTACCCAAAAAACGGACTAGAGCCTTACCGGGACGCAGAGGATGCTAAACACCCTGGAAACTCATTTGCAAGCGGTCCCCGGCACAATGAAAGAGTAACAATGCTGGAAATTAAGGAAGCCGAAAAACCTGATAATTCAGAGAAGCAAAGACGTGCCAATTGGTTGACTTTTTAAGGCTGGAAAAGCTGGGTGTTAGGTATCTGACGGAAGAAGAAATGGGAGAAAACAAATGAATAATCCTCGTTTGGTTCAAGTGAAAGATGAACTTGGATATTTTCATGGCTGGGAACAATCTGATGTTGAGTGCAAGAACTGCTCGCATTGTGAGGCTATTTATAAATATTTGAAAAGGGAGAATGAAAATGCTGAAAATTGAAAACGTTGAAGTCTACGGCTGGGAAGCAGCGATCCGGGGGATGCGGAATCCGATGAACTCTTGGGAGAAGAGTGATAGCAAATGGTGCTCGATAGGAACACCGGGGACAAATCAAGCGGCTGCTAACGATAAGCATTTAACAGAAAAATATTGCATCGGCAATAACGACCTTGACCTTATGAAGCGACTTTGTAATGCCGGTACTGACCATCGTAAGTTTATGCGGATGATAACCGTCACGGCAGACATTGTAGCGCCGCTCTATTGGTGGGCCGAATATGATACGTACAAAATCGGCACAGTTGCCAACTCTTGTTCAAAAATGCATAAGCTTCTTTCTAAACCCTTTGAAATATCAGATTTCAGTTTTGATAAACTTCCTGGTTTTAGAAATGATATAATAAATGGGAAATATAAATACATAGAAAATAAAAACACATTTGAGGAAGTTGCAAAGCCGTTAATAAATATACTAAATGAATTACGTGATTCATATTTTTCTTGCGAAAGTGAAATGAATAAAAAAGTAATTTGGTATTCTATAATCCAGCTTCTCCCTTCGTCCTACAACCAACGGCGCACCGTAATGCTGAATTATGAAGTTCTTACCAACATTTACCATGCACGAAAAAACCATAAGCTTGATGAATGGATTACCTTTTGTCATTGGATTGAAACCCTCCCCTATGCAAAAGAACTAATTATTGGAGAAGAAAAATGATGCATATTTTAATGCCAGAATATTGGGCCGCGCCGGATGATTATGGCGATTTAATTTATTTTAAAGATTATCTGCCTGTTGCTTGTAACGAATTTATTTGTACGTCTTACTTTGAAATTAATTTCAAACTTTATATTGGGCTAGATTATCCAACTGAATTTATTAAACGTCTAGATGGCGCGACTCTTTGGAGAAAGAAAAGTCGTAATGCAGAGGAAGAAGAAATTGGGAAAATTGATTCTATTTCAATTGAAGTCTCTTATGAACTTGACCTGATAAATGATAAGAAATCCCCTGTTGGCCGCTATTATAATATTACTTTAAAAGGAGATATTAGAAGTGAAGACTATTAAAGTTTTTGGGTTTCAACAAACTGCGCCGAATCAATTTACTTTTACCGGGCAGGAGTTGGAAAAACTTCTAAATAAAGTATATTCTGAAGGCTACGAAGAAGGATATCTCTCTTTAACAACTAATGCCGCACACACACCAGATTGGAGAGCAACAGGTACAGGTGTCCCTTATCCAAATCAATTTATAGAAAATAAAATTTCTAATCCCACAATTGATTGGGCAAAAACTAACTTAACAAATGGAGAAGTAAAATGAGAATATTAGAAGAAACTAAAAAGTATCGTGTTGACACTGAAGACGAAGCAATCGCGGCCATTCAACTTTTCCGTGATAAAGCGGACCAAAATGGCTATGTTGTGAGCAAATCCACCTATCAAAAGAAGGAAAAGAAGGCCAAAGGCGAAATTTTAGATAGCGGCTATCTTGTTTCCATTACGATAGTTTATGCTCGTTTCTGGGATTTGGGAGACTAACGAGATGGATTTTTATTTGAAAACGACTTCTGTTTATCGTTTCATTAACGACGATACTGATGAAGTAATCGGAATGATTACCGATGTAAAAAAAGACCATTGCGAATATTTTTTTTGGGATAAGCATCTCCATAGACGGTCTTACGTTGAATATACGATTGATTTTAGAGGGATGCCACTGGATACTTTTCCCTTTCCCTGTGAAAAAGTCAGATTGGAAATTGAAAGATTTGGTAAAACACAAGATAATGATGATTATATAAAGACTGTTAAAGTCGGAATTATTGATGAAATGCGATTAATTTCAGAAATTACTGACGATGGTATTTTTACAATTCATCAATTAAAAATTAAATGTTTTACTAATAAAATTAGGGAGATTGAAAATGGACGAAAAGATTTATGATATTATAAATATCGTGCCGCAACAAGATCTAAAAAAAGTTTTCACTGAATTGCTAGAACTACCAGACGATCAATTCTTGGTCTTTAAACCTGTTATTATGGAAAGCCTCTATAAGGTATATAATACTTTAGAAAGTAAAATGCTCCTTTACCAAGGAATGAAAGCTGGCGGCATTTCAATTGAAGAGTATAACAAAGTTTCCAAAATGCTTGTTGATGAAATTAAAAAGCAGGAAACTCTTTCTCAGGTTAAAAAAGATTTTCTAATTCAAATTTTTAGCTTGGTTCAAACCGCAGTTAATGAGTGCGAAGAAGCCTCCAAAGAGCTGATTTCTATCCCGATTGAATTATGTCATTCTAATGCAAAAATCCCCACTTATGCACATGAAACAGATGGCGGTGCAGATGTATATGCTGTAGAAGATATTACATTGCGGCCCGGTGAACAAACTATTGTTAAGACTGGTCTAAAGATTGCTTGCCCTCCCGGTTATGCAGTTCTTGTCCATCCGAGGTCTGGTCTTTCTGCTAAAACAAAAATGAGGGTTTGCAACGCAATTGGGCTTATTGACAGTAAACGGGAGGCTTCCCAGTGGGCCGCCTAAAAAAAGAGCAGATTGAATTTATTAAAAACAATATAAATATAAAAACTAATCGAGAGATGGCAAAAGAACTTGGTTGTAGTATAAGCACAATTTCAAATTGGAGAAAAAAATTAGGTATAGATTTTAGTAGTTTGCATGATTTTAGTCAATATACAGACTATATTTGTGCAGAATATTATACAAAAACAAGTAAAGCATTAGCTCAAGAACTTGGCTGTTCAAAAGCATATGTAACAAAAATATGGCGAGAACATGATTTAATAGGAAAAACAAATAGAGTGTATTACAGTGATTTTACATACTTTCATTCCATTGACAATCCTAACAAAGCTTATGTATTAGGAGTAATTTGTGCCGATGGCTGCGTTTATAAAAGAAATAATCATGAGGGTTTGTGGCAAATCACAGTAAATATTCAAGATCAAAAGTGGTTAACTGATATTAAAGATTTAATTAAAAGTAATAATCCAGTTCATAGTAATAAAAACACAGCGACATTAACTATTGTTAGTCAAACCATGTATGATGATTTAATTAAAATAGGAATTATTCCCAAAAAAACTTATACAATGGATATTCAGAAAGTATTTGATAATATCCCTTCAATATATTATATGGATTTTATTCACGGATATTTTGATGGTGATGGATCAATTACACTGAAAAACATTCCTTCAAAAAGTAATCTTCAGCTTGCTTTACCAGAACGTCACGCCTCTACTTTTCAAGATATTTTATCAAAATATCACATTAGAAGCAACTGGCATGACGATAATCGTTTTGAAAAATACACTATACCTTTCGGTAATCTCGTAATTAATGATATAGCAAGTAAATATTGTTTACTACAATTATTTAAAATGCATGATACAATATCGCTACAACGAAAAGCAGAATTAAGCCATCAACTCTGTAAACAAATTCAATCTAACATCACAAATAGAAAAGAAAATATAATTGCTGTCACTAAATGGGAAGAATTGCTGGAAAGCCTGAGACGGTAATCAGCAGCCGAGCCACTGAAAGCTATTTGGTAAGTGGAAGGTTCAACGACTAATCGGTGAGATATAGCAAATCAATAAGCCGAACACGAGTATCCCACACCGCAAGGTGAAGATATAGTCTGAACTAATACAAAATCAAGTATTAGAATTATAAATTAAATATTTATAAGATAACATTATTGGGTTATAGAAATGAAATTGGAGTTATCATTGAAAATAATGAAGCTCCCATTAAAGACCTAACTTACGACTTTGACGAAAATCATCGCCCTGTTCTAACTTCCATTTTACATGGCGCCGACCTTCATATCACAAAAGGAGAGCGATTCGCGCAATTACGGCTCGTAAAAGTTCCTCACATGATATTCCATCAAGTAGATAGTATTGATAATGTTGAAGGAGATAGGGGTGGCGGTTTCGGCTCTACTGACTAACCATGGCTAGAATTTAGTTATCTGACATTAAAGAAATCTGCGCGACTGATGATTGGGAGGTCATCTCCACTTCCTACAAAAACCTAAATGACCCAATGGAATTTAAATGCGCTTGCGGCCATTTAGTGATCGCGCCATGGAAAAAAATTCGTGAAAAACGGCGCTGTCCAATTTGTGCAAAGAATGTATTCGTAGAATAGGACGAAGCGGTAATTCCAAAGTTAAGGGGTGCTTTCCGCATTTTAGCATTAGATTAGGCTACCAAACGCAGCGGCTATGCCATTTTTGATAATGGAAAGCTAATAAAATTTGGAGTTTTTGATGCTGAAAAGTTTGGGGCCGAAGTCGCACGCATTAGCGCAGTCCGGCATTGGCTCATTAACATGATTGAAAATTGGAAAATAGATTATATTGGATTAGAAGGCATTTAGCTAGAAAAGAATTTTGGAGTTGAAGTATTTGCTTCATTGGCACGACTTCAAGGAACTCTTATAAATACTATATTTGAAGCAGGATTGCCGCATTTGGTTTGTCATACCGCAACTTGGCGTAATCATTGCGGAGTAAAAGGTGCGAGTCGTGCTGATCGCAAAACCTCAATGCGGCGCATTGCAAAAGAACTCTATGGAGTAAATGTGAGTGATGATGAAAGCGATGCTATTGGTATTGGTCTTTACACAGTAGCAATAGCGCGCCCTCACAGAGAAATTGTAAGTTGGGAATAAATAGGTCCCATAATAATTCACAAAGTTCACAGAAAGTACAGAAAAAACGCCTAGACAAATTATGCCTAGGCGTTTTCATTAAATAGAAACTATAGAAAATATATCAGCATCAGTAATTGCTGAAATGCCATTTTCATCAGATTCATCTTTTGACCAGCGCGCCACTTCAAAGATTTTATCCTCGTTGCCGCGATAATAAAGAGTTTCATTATCTTTAGCAATTCCCATCTCATAATTTAAGAGATCTGTCGCAGTCGGCGCGTTCTATCCACGACGAATCTGGAAACGATTTATTTTATCAGCCATTGAGTTCAGTTGTGAAAGGAATTAAAGATTCCAATTCAGAGGGAGTAATTTCACCCCACCCATCAAGATCTTCCAAAGTTAATTGAGAGATCGGATCATCAATTTTTTGAGAAGCAAGAACCTGTACCCGATTAGAGAATTGTTCCATTGAGTCCTTTTTCAAAGCAAAGCCTTCACCAGTTTTTACAGGCTGTCCATTTTCATCTTTTTCTACAAACTCATTTAAAATGACAGCCATTTGCTCTTGGTAAAAGCGATAATCATCTCTGTACTGGGACGCAATTTTAGCGTACTTATAAGCAATCCTAATAGGCATCTTAATGGTTTTTAATTTTTCGTAAACATTGAAAAACGCATCAACATTAGATAAGGTCATCTTTAATTCCTCCTTTTAACTCCTTTATAAAATAAGTATATCATAATTTTAAGGAAAATGCAAATTTTTACCAGGCGCCGCCATCAATTATGAAATTATCCAAATATACAGCTTCACCAATTGCGGCAATTGTATCTTTTGTATTATTTTTAGCAATTTCAAGAAGATGCGTGGCAACTGAGGCATTTTCTGAGAAATCAACGACATTGATTCCTAACCGGTTTTTTCCATATCTAAGGAGAGGAACAATGTTGTAAATGGAAATCCAGTTAGAGTAGAAGACCTTCTCCAATGAAGTCGCGCCCGTCGCAGAAATTGGCTGCTAAGTTCCAATTAATGCATAGGGAGATGCTGAAAGCACAGCCAGCCGAACGAAAAGGGAAGTTTTGCCTTCAGGGAAGTTAGCGATCACTTCTAGCGGAAAACTCGCAAAGTCATTCGTGCTACAAGATAATAATAACGGGGTTGAAAGCAAATTCTTGATTTCATTATCTTCCTAATATTGAAGCTGTAGTTTAACTTCTCCACTATTAAAATCTTCATAAGTTGACATTCCAGCGCCACCATAGTCAGAGAACTAAGAAGTCATCTTCCAGCTATTTTGAGAAGAATCGGTAGTTGATGGCCCGTATGATGGATAGGTAATTTGAACTTGCCCAGCTGTCGCGCGCCGCAACTAATAAGTATCTCCGACCAATACATTATTTGTTAAGGCAGTATCTCTGCCGACTACACTAAACCTAAATTGGCAATCTCTATCTTCAAACTGCTCTTTTATTGTATAGGAAATAGTATCATTGACCGTTCCATTTTTAGTAACAATATCTTTATCAGTAAAAGATAACGTTCTCCATCCCTTTCCATCCCATTGTTCAGTAGCTTTTTTCACCCTGTATTGAAGATTTACTCGCACAATTTGAATGTTTGGCCCAGTGATTGAATATGGGAAAGTTAAAACTTCACCTTCGTAAAGTTTGGAATTTTGAACCAAGGCCGCAGCCCCATCTGTAATTCTAATTGCAATGGGAGATGCTGTTAATTGCGTTAGCTCAGTAAAGTCTAAAATAATGGATTGTGAAACAGTAAAAGATTCTTCAAAAAGGGTTTTAAACGTTGCAAAGAAAGTAGCTGAAATAGAAGCGCTGTTAGAAATTTTCTCTGCTAGATTTGTCAAACTCCAAGTTGAAATCAAATTTGAATCACTGCTGACTTCATGAGAAATTAGCGGTAGCTCATAAGATTCACTTTCGCCAATTTGAATCACAGCAGATAGCGGAGTTTTCCCTAAATTTAAAGTTTGGTTTCCATTAACAAAATCTCCATAGGCATAAAATGGGAGAATAATTGCATCCAGTGTAGTTTTAGAATAAGGTTTAATAATGGCGCCTTGTAATGCTTTAATTTCGCTTCCAGTGCTCAAATTCTGACAGCGTACTAAAGTAGCAGTTTCGCTCTTTGTTCTTGTTCCCCACGCGGTAGTCATTTGAAAACTAATTTGTTGTGCGTACTCTTCAGGAAGTTTCGCATCATAAATGCCATTTACATAAGGAGTAAAATCAGTTCCCGCTTCGCCAATTGAAGTTAGCACGCCTTTCGCGCTTTCAGCCTTCCCCCACTGTAAAGACGCGCCCGGTGCAGTTTGCGAACCGCTAAAAGCCGTATCTCTTGTATAGGAGATAGAAAAATTACGATAGAAATTATTTTCAGTCGTACCTTCAATTGTTTTTAAATCATGGCCATTATAAATCTTCTTAATTTTGGGGAATGGCGCCAGACAATAAATAGAGGAAACAGACCAGTCGCTCCATTCAATGCCATCATAGTAACGTATTCTTCCCTTGTATTGCCGTCCGTTATCGCCGGGGCCAAGTGCTTCTCCCAATGAAACAGTCGCCCCGTTCAAAGTGAGAATGTTATCTTCATTTGGCGCGCTACCAATTTCATCACTATAGAGAATTTCATAGGATATCTCTTCTGCGGTTTTGCCGCTACTGGGCGCAAATGTTAAAGTTGGAATCGGAACGTAAGAATAGGAAGTTGTATTCAATTCTGATTCGTAGGCGGCGCCGCTAATCTATGTTTCAGTTGCAAAAGTCGGCTTCATATTAACGCTAATTGTCTTTTCAACCGGAGTGGAGTATTCCAATCCATCAAAAGCCCAAAACTTATAAGTCGTTTGAGAAGTAATTGATGCACCAGTCCAAGTTGTGCCAGATATAGCGGTTTTTTCCCCACTACCAACCGCATAGAAGAATGTTAAATTTTGTCCATCTTCGTCTGCCCCAGAAATTTGCGCAGAAGGGGTGCCGCCAGTAGAAGGAACTTTATCTTTAAAATTTGAAATGGAGACAATCGGCAGACGGTTCACAGAAAAAGAAATTGTCGCTTCTCCAATTGGAGAATTATAACCATTAACAGCCCCAATTGATTGTACTTTGAAATAAAAAATTGCTCCGCGCGCCGCATCATTCGCCACGTTAAAACTCAAAGGTGAACCAACTGATTCTTGATAGGAGCTTTCTTCTGTTGGCTCTTTCCCCACCTCATAAAACACTCTATACTTTTGAATTGGAACATTGATTCCAGCAGACGCACCGCTCCAAGAAATTTGAACAGATGCTCCGGGCTTTTGAATAGACTAGCTGACGCTCAAATAAGTAGGGGCAGTGGGGGCAGTGTAGGAGTAATCAAATGACAAAGAAGCGCTTTCAAGAACAATGCTTCCTTCCGCTCTTACATTTGTAAACCCGATAACAAAATTGACTGCTGTTTCTCCTTGATTACGAATAGTATTTTTCAAAGAAGAAAGCGCCACTGTAATAGTTCCAGCTGTACCAGTAAAAGTTATATGAGAATAACTTGTATAGTCATTTATAAATGAGGTCGCACCGACTGCACAATAGCAAGAAAAAGAGCCACTTCCACTAAAAGTTAAAGCCAATGAGCCATTATCAAATAAGGAAGGATTTAACTCAAATTTTAGCCATTGCGCGAATGATGTTCTTTCGCTGCCAATCCAGCGCCGAGAAGTACAATCACCCGTCCCGCTATATTTTCCAGTTGAGCTATTATAATGACTCTAAGCAGTTGGAGTCCCAACGCTGATGGATGTTCCTGTTTCAAATTCATTTCCAATTTTATTATTGGTAGAACTAAGAATACTTGTTTCCCCACTAGCATAATCATAAACATGATCTGCCATTCGGGTTAAAATTTCGCTCTTAGTCAAAGTATAACCCTGTGCCGCGCTTTTGGCCGCAGCTTGCGCCGCATTTTTCGCCGCAGTCTCAGCCGCGGAGGCAGTCGCATAGACTGCCCCCGTTGTAGATTGCTTTGCGAAGGTTTGCGCGACTCTTGTCTTGTAGGCCGCAACGTTTTGTAAAGTTGAGCGACTTACTTCATTAATAGTGTGTTGCCACGCCATTTTCGCCTTTTACCTCCTTAATAAACAAAGAGAGAATAACCTTCTTCTTCATCTTTCACATATTCAAGTCTAACATCGTCTTGCGTACCAAAACGCACATCTCTATCAAACCAAGTTTGCGATGCTTTTCCATGAATTAAATCTTTTTCAATTAAGAGCTTTTCATAGAGGGCCAGCTAGTCTTTGCTAAAAACAATAGTCGTACCAGTTTCGTTTTCGCTAGTTTCAAAAGACAATGTTTTTTGCTCTATCTTTAAGTGCCCTTCGTCATCAGTAGTTTTGAAAACCTTGCCAGTAAACTGAACCCCTCCGCTTGCATTTTGAAGAAGTTTGATAAAAGGTTCTCTAGTTGAAGAATAAGATTCTTCGTAAAGACCGCTGGATGCAATTGCCAATGTATTCTTATATTTTTCGCTATCAGGCACTAAATAGTAGTAAACAGTTCCGGGCGATGGTGCAGTATCGGTTGTTTCTCGGTAAGCGCCATCTACTTCATCATACTCATAGTAAATGGTGCCAGAAGAGAAGGTTGTCCCAGTAAATTGACGATAATCACCCTTATGAATCCATTCTCTAAACTATACACCATTTGCTTTTTCTGCGGTATCATAAATGATTAAGGAAGGTTCTCCCTACTTACCCGCGCCATCAATTATGGCAGAACTAATCTTCGCACCTTCAATTGTAGAATTAACAATAATGCCATTAGCAAAAGTTCCCTTTGTAGCGTAAATGTAACCTTCACGAGTTACAATAAATGGAGATTGCTGAATGGCTAAGTCTGTTAGCCCTTGCGCACCAGCCCACATAATGATACGATCTTCTGGGTGGTCATCCTCCTTTTGATAAAGTGGAATATTACTTTTACTGTCAAAACCTGCGGAAATATCATTATTGCCGCCAGAAGTGATTAACCGACCATTTAGATAAACATTATCAGCGTATAAGCCGTATCCCATGCCCGCTAATGCGGGAATTTCGCCAGAAGATGCGCCAAGATCGCCCAAAATCAATCTTTTAACCGTATTCCACTAATTATTTTCTAAATCATAGGAAAGCTAACTCATTGACAAAGCGCGCGTTGCTAAGAAACTGCCGACACCGCTAGTTGCATCTTCACTATTAACACCAATGATATTGTTCTTAGAAGATCCTCCTAAATAAATCATTGTATCTATAGCATCGGTGGCAGTAGATGTCAGTACGCTGTCCATTTTTACTTTAATAGTACGTACTTGTCCGCTAACTTGAGATGGATCTTCGGTCACATAACCTTTAACTTTCTGCGTTGTGCCGCCTGAAGTTATTTGAAGCAAAATGGCTTCACCCTTTTCTGGATAAGCAATTTTCCGGAAATCATCGTCATTGATAGTAATTTCATAGACATTATTCCCTTGGCCAGAGATTGAAATTTCTCTGGTGGACGGACGGAAAATAAAGGAGCCGCCCATTGCCTAGGTTTTTAATGCCTTAAAGACCTGAGTAATGATGGTAGTTGCATTTATGGTAGAGGCTTCAATATTGCCATTAAAGTAAGCATTGCGGAATTGTGCCATATCCTTGGACAGCCGCCAATAATATTGAGTTGGGGTAGTGCCTGGAATTGGTTCACTCTACATTACGCACTCATTTTGAACGGTAATAACACCATTTTGAGAGACAATAAAGTTCGGCTACTTGACTCCTTCTGCATTAGTTCCATAAGCGACAATAGCATCACCGCTGTGTTTTGCTGGATTATAAAGATAGAGGTCGCCAAGCCGAATCATATCTTCAACTGTTGCACCTTCACCTAGTGCAATGTTTTTGACTTCAATGCGACTTTCGCCCGTCTCAGAATTGGAAATTAGACGAAGATTTCTATCCTTTGAGACAATTGAATTATTAGTAATCTCAAAACCACCAATAGTACCCTCAGACGATGTAATTTTACCAGAAAAATCGCCATTAACACCAGATAGAGTACCGCCAGAAATTAAACTGCCAGAAATCCGAAGGGTTCCATCTAAGTTAGAGTAAGAAAGGCTCGTTGTCACATTGCCCGATTCATCGGTATGGCGGATATTGAAGTCACCATTTGTAATGGTTAGACCATTGGCAGTAAATTGGAATCCTGCCTTTTGAATGGCAGCAAACAACCCATCAGCTTCTAATGATAGCCGCGCCATGTCATCATTTAGACCCGTCTTAACGCTTATCCATTTTAGACATTCCTAATATTTTCCATCTGTAGTAAGGTCAGCTGCAATTTTAATTGCACAGCTATCCGCACTATTTAGCGCATTAATAAAACTCCGGAGTGCTAAATAAGAAGAAACACTGGCCGCCAATACATCTCTGTACAATTTACCAATATGGAAGTAGTAAACTGTCCCTTCACCCTTTTGAATGGTGGAAGTTTCATCATCTGGATTGCAGTTAATATAATCCCATGCTTTATCACCAAGAGCGTCTACGATAGAGGTCGCGCCATATGACAAATCTATATCGTACTAATCTGTTAAGAAATAAGATTCAGGCGTCTTAATGTAATAAGTTTGCGAGGGGTCATAACTTGCAGACCCAGAAACGGGAACATAAACATCGCCATCTTTAACATAATAAACAATGCCTGACAAAAATGCAGGATTTTCATCATCAAAATCAGCTTCTTCATACTTAGAAGAAACACGACCATCGCGCAATTGGATAGCAAGGACAGAAGGAGAAAACTTATAAGTAATTTCTCCATTATCACTAACGGAAGAAGAGAACTTCAAAATTTCTTCTTGTCCTGTAATCACCATAAATTGATTGGCGTCTTGACCAGCTTCACCTTGTTCACCCGCAATGCGGATTGGATCAGTCCATATTGCGCCGTCATCATAGGAGAAGCGCGCCCACTTATCTCCGTTTTGAAAAATGTCATGCCAGCTTGTAGAATCGGTACTGTACTGAGCTTTTACTGCGGGCGCGTTTTCACCAGGCTTTCCGTCTGCACCTTTAATTTCAGTCCACTCATAATCTTCTTTTGCTGTTGGTGCCGTTACGCTATCTCCACTATAAACGCCAATATATTTGGTTTCTTGAGTGGGAGAAGAAGTAAAATTAGAACCATCAGCGTTAGCACTATAACGGATGTGAACATAAGCACTTGCACCAGCCTGACCGGGTTCGCCATTCTCAACCATTTTAAGCGATATGGTGTCTGAATAGGTCTTGCCATTTGCACTAACTTCTGCCTTCAAATAGCACAGGCCATTCTGGAATAACATCGCGGCTGTTGCAAAAGAAATTGAGAAAGTCTCACCTGTAGTGCCTGTACTAGAAAATTCAGGAGTTGAACCTAAATACCAAGTTGGAGTTGACGCACCTTCTATAGAGGTTTTAATATGGAAGGTTAATTCATTTGGTTCAACGGATTCTCCATTCTTTTTGAATGTTTCACCTTTCTCTGCTACAATACGAATACCAAGAGTGTCAGGAAGAGTCTCAATTGTTAAGCCGCCAATCTGGCCGCCGGTCGCATAAATTTCGCCATGAATCTCTGCATTTTGCGCAACAATTTTACCGTTTTCGTAAACAATAAAGTTAGGAGATTCATTGCTTCCACCAGCGACAAAAACGCGGTTTCCATTCACATCGCCTGCAACAGTACCAAGATTGCCGATTGCAACTTTGGAGTCAGTAGAGCCATCTCCAATTTTTAAAGCATTTTTTAACCAAAGATTACCATCGCTGCCTGTTTCCATTGCAATCGCGCCATCGCTATTGCGAATTTGAAGACCATAGTAATTTCCAGCCTCATCTAACTTTCCTAAAATAACACGATTAGTTAGCGCACCGCTATCATTTTTTTGTTTTGCAAGAATTTGATTTTTTTCAGAATTAATTTCAATGGAGCCATTACCAAGACTGTTCTTTAGCAAAAAGCCTTTCCAAGTCAAAGCAAAACGAGTCGCATCATTATTCCAAATTGCATCTTCGCTGGTAAAAACAATATTGGGCTAATCTTCTTTAGCTTCAAAATTGGAAACACCATATAGACCAAACTAGTCATGACGAATGAATTTATTAAGCCAAAGATTTCCATTTTGTAGCCAATAAGCAGTAATACCATTGGCATCCCATCTATATTGCGGCATCCCGCCATTTAAAATGGTAATATTATCTGCGTTGATGTTGCCTGCGGTTAAATTCTCGGTTGAAACACCAGTGCCACGCACACCAGTTCTCCAAGTAATGCCGCCATCAATTGATAGCAAAATACCCATTGAACAAATTTTTACCATTTCATTGGGATTGTTCTGATTGATGAGAGTAATGCCAGTTGCATCTTGGATTACAGTTTCATTCTGCGCGGCCTGAATGATATTTTCATTGCGCGCGAAAGCTGTCTACAGTGTTTCGTATTTGAGAGTGCCGTCAGAATTTACAATAGCTGCCGCTTTAGCATAACTACCAGAAGCATATTGTAGGCTTTGAGTGGTGGCAGTAATACGTTGAAACAAATCTTCAAATTGAGTTTTGTAATTTTGAACCTTAAAGCTGTCGTTCTATGGGCTATCAAAGTAAGATGTAATTTCAGCAATGAAAACTTCTTCTTTGTAGGGCGTTTTTACGCCATCAATCGTTTGAAAACCAAAGAAACTGGTATCCTGAACGAAGCAAATGTCACCTAAATGGAAAACTTTTGCTCTAAATTCTGGAAGAGCGCTTAAACGTAAAACCTAAATATCATAAGAAATTTGCGGCCGTGCAGATGTGTAGGCAATAGAACAAGCATCTAAGTAATAGAGTTCATCATCTACATAATCTTCGCTAGACCATACACCTTCTTGAATGTATGAAGAATACTTGTTCCAAAATTCTTTATGCTTAGCGGCAATTTTTTCTTTCAGTTCGTCCTGTTCTTTCTTCCATTTTTCTAATTGGGCCTTTAAGTTTTTAACACTCTCATCCAGTTTTTCGGCCATTGCCTTAAAACTTTCAACATTTTGAAGAACATCAAAACGAGTTTTAACTAAACTTTGTAGCCGTTGATAGTCAGGATTTTCCTTTGCGTATTCAAGCGCTACGGCAACCGTTGCGGTATTAGACAAGGCCATCATATCGGCTTCTAACTAATTAAGCTAGTCTTGTGCGCTGTCTCTGTAATTAGAATAAGTTGTTAAAAACCCTTCTTGTTTAGTTAATTCAGTTTCTTTCGCCGCAATTCGCTCTGCATTTTCATCATACTTTGTATTCCAACGGTTTAAATAATAATAATATCCAATTGCGTCGGGGGTTGTCATATACAAATCTTTGGTTAACTGTCCAGAAGAAAGTAAACCCTAAGAAATGTAATATCCAAAGTCCAAAACAAACGATTCTCGGCAATAGTTATTATGTGCCCGCGCGATTGTCGCAAAACCATCTTGCGCAAACTCGTTGGAATTTGGTTTTACAATCGTTTTAGAAACTATTTGATCGCTGTTTATAGTACGCTGAATAGTTTTTAAATCAATGCCATAGACAAATCCAACCCCAGTCCGCTCACCAATTTCCTCTTTAAAGGTAATTGTCTTTTTTGGACAACCATCTTCATCGTACAAAATGCGGCCAGTATCTTGGTCATGCTCTGTATTAAAAATGGCCCAACATTCAAAAGTTTCACAGAGATTCTGAATTAAATTGAATCGGTTAGATTCTTTCCCCGTAATGGTACGAATTTTTTCATAGGTGTTATCTGACGTACCATAATATGGTTCATAATCAGATTGCTTTTGAGTTCCGTTATAAGAGTAAATGATGTCATCGGCGCTGTTATAGTCTTGCGCAGGGTCGTAATATTTATAATAAACTTCCCCAATAGACATCATATCCATTTCTCCGGGGTTGATGCGCGACGTAGAAAGAAGGTAATAAGTTTTGGAAGTTTTTGGAGTTAAATCTTCTGTCTCAATGTAGACGCCACCAATATTCTCATAATAAGTTAATGCGCTATCAAAGCTTATTAGATTTTCTTGCGCTTCATACTTATTACCTAAAATATGGGGGAAGAATTGAAAACTTTCAATCCAAATCGGTGCTCCGCTTGCTTGGCTTAAAAGCAATCCAAAATTAACTTCACGAATAATTTCAGAACGAGTTATTGCTTTCTAACAAACATACTCTTGTTCAATCCAGTTATCTTGAATAGACTGAGAACCGTTAATCGCAAAGTAATTGCTCCCATCTGGGGTGTATGTATAAACTTCAACCCCGTCTATTGTAGTTTTTGTCCAACTGTATTTTCCAATGAAGACCGCAATGGCGCCAGACGTCAAATAATCTCCGGTTGGAGATAAACCGTCTGCGGAGGATGCCCGCGCGCGATAACGGAAAACCCATTTATCTCCTACTTGGAAACCCTCGGGAATGAAGGAAGAAGAATTTTTAATTCCTCTGTTCAAGTAATTTGTATTGCTCGCAAACCGTAAATGAGAAGTAGCAATATAAGATTGAGATAAGGAAGTTTCCTTTGTCCAATCCGGATAAAGTTTAAATTGAAGCTCTCCGCCACTCCATCCAGTTAAAGAAGCAAAATTCTCGTTATTAACAATTAGGTTATTAACGTAAGTTGGGTCTTTAAATTCAGTTTGAGTATAGCCCCAGTAGGTTTTGCCATCTTTGGTAAAAACATTAACTGTGCGGCCCAGCTTTGAATCTATTAACGTTTTTTGCTTTCGTACTAAACGATTTGCGCGATATCTGGCCGAAACATTAGCGTCTTTATCAATTTCAAAAAGAAGAGTCGTGCCTTTTTTAGCTTGTAAGTAAGTTTTTTGGATTGAATTTACGGTGCGGGTAGCTTCCTCCCACTTAACATCACTAACCGCAAGGCACTCACCATTTAAAACTAACTACTTATTAGTTTCTGTTTTATAAGGCAACTCTCCAAACCAAAATTGGCAATAATCTTCTCTACCTACTATCACTGAATAGTAAACCAAAATTGCAGAATCAGTAGGAATGGAAGCGCCGCCATCTGTAGAAAAAGTGGAAGCCACTTTTACTTCATAGACCGGTTCTTCAATTTTTTGGTCTAAAATTGTATCTGGCTCACGTTTCCAATCAGTACCTTCCAAAATGCGGTCAGCCAATTCGTTAATAGTCCCGGTGTTATTTTGAAGTTCATTGTCAAACTCCAAATTAAAACCATTCTTAGAAAGTTCATTTATAAAGGCATCTTTGCAAGTGTAAGAAATGGTATGGTCGCCAGAGTTTTCAACACAACTCTTTACAAACATATCATACCATTTACTTTTCCAAAGCACCTTAATTTTTCTTTCATTAACTAGAAGCCCGACCCAAGGATTTTTTACCCTTTCACCTGTCCGGCTATCAATATACTCATAATATAGCTTAAAGGTAAGAGTTGAAGTTCCATTAACATTATTCACTAAGCATGGCTGAATGGCGCGATTTTGAGAAGTCATTGTATTGGAACCGATGATACCAATTTTTTCTTCTTCAAAATGCGCTGGAACTTTATCAGTGGCCGCGACCACAACATCTTCCCAAACGCTAATTTCGTATTTATCTTTTCTCATTTTTACTCCTTAGAAATAGAGATAATCATACTCTATCTTTGCGCTTTGCGCGCCTATTGATACGAGTTGAATTTCTCCTCCTCCAATTGAAGCATTGGTTGGGATTTTGAAAAAATCGCCGCTGGTTATATAGCGATTATAAAGAGTGCCAGTTTGCTCAAAAGAAGCATCGTAGCCCTCAATTAAGTTAGTTTTAGAATTGACACAAATGTAAATATCGGTTTCGTTCAAAACTTTATCGGAATTAAAATTTAAAACTCCCAACATTTGTTCATTGCCGCTAACTTGTAAGCTTAACTTGGTTAAGTTTTGGAACTGCGCGCGGCTATAAAAAAGTTTGTAATCAGTAGGCAAATCACCTGGATTATAAACTTGTGTGGTGGCACCGGGCGCGTCATAACTACCTTTTGTTGCTTTCAAATTGATAGAAGGCTGCCACTCAGCTAAATTATAAATTTCTTCTGAACTTGCTTCATCTAAATATTTGAAACGGCTGTGCGCAAAGGGATAATAAATAGAAAAACTCAATTCCCCTTCTCCCTTAAAGACTCGTTTCTTTTCATAAACCATTTTATTCTAAACACTATCCCAGAAGCGGTAAGTTTCATCAAAAGGCAAAAATTTTAAATATGGAGTGCCAATAATTTTTGCCGTCCACGCCTTAAAGGGCAGCTCATCAAACCAGAGTTCTTTTAAAGACCCATCTGGCGCGAATAGCTACTGCATGGCGCGAACTTCTTTTTCTTCAACACAATCAAAAGCAATTGGGAAACTAATTGTCCTTTGCGAATACGTAGTTCCAAAATAGTAAGTTTCATCTCCACCCGGAACGTTTGAAGTAGAGTCCGAGAAGGACGGGAACAGGTTTTGAGTATACCTGTTCCCATCGCTTACACGGACGATTCCGAGAGAAGAAGAATGAACTCCGCCAAAAGAGAAACCAATATAGTCGCCCTGTAAATCGGTTTTCATTCCTTTTCCTCCTTTTACTCGTCTCTCTTATAAGTATTAACGCAACCGATTAATGGTGTGAACATTACGATAGGCACTGTCTTCGTAAATTTTCTCTTTGAAACGGTTCCAAAGTTTGTCAACATCATAATCGCTTCCAATGGAATCTACAACAAAGTTCACATCATAGTAATTATCGCCGCCCGCCATTGTCTTTGTGGATACATCACCAGATAACAAGGAAGGAAGAACTTTCGTTAACTTTAAGAAAGCTTCAGTTTGAATGGGATTTAATACATATTCTGGTCTGGAGAGAGTTCCATCTAGCCAAGCCGGACCAGTTTTAGAGGTCAAGCCGCCAGAAGCGAATTTCATATTGGACTTATCGCCTTCTAATTTACGACCGCCGCGGCTTTTGCGAATTGCTTCACTATCAAGTAAAGCCTACTGGTAAGATTGCTATTCAAGTTTTCTGGCAATTTGAGCATTGGGAGCCTTGTTTCTTCCAACTACAACTGGACCATTTGCTGATCCCCTATATTGAGTCCAATAGGAACCAGAATCATTGGGATTAGAATCAGAACCCCCACCGCCTCCTCCACTTCCGCTAGAACCGCTATCATTGCTGACAACTTTATCCTTAATTTCGGGGCGTCCTTCACTGGTGTCTGCCTTTTGAGCAATCCAACTCTTTGTTTTTGGGTCATAGGAAAGAGCGTAAACGCCGCCGTTAGCATCTTGCCATTTGCCATTGGTGTAGGTTAATTCACCTGCATTAGTTTGGAGAGTATTACCTTCCTTAGATTCGCGGTCAACCATCCAGTCAGAGAAACCAAGTTGTGCTTGATTGTACTCTTTAATGAGTTCCGCAATCCAGTTCATTTGACCGAACTCACTCATACCCTTAAAAGCATCAGTTCCCTTCAATAGTTCTACCAAAGCAGAATTGTTATTAAAAGTACCATCTTCGTTGAAAGCGCCTTGAATTAAGGTGTAAGTTTCTTCCCAAAATTCGCCGTTCTTTGCGGCCCAATCAAGTTGAGCTTGCATAATCTCAATTTGACGTTCACGCTGATCGTTAGCTACATCATTGACTTCATTTAACCGGTCAAGCTCTTGGTCAATTAAGGTGTCTTGATAATTTTGGCGAGCCTCTTCTAACTCTTTTTGAAGCTGGAGAATTTCAGTCTGATTGGCGCCAGACGTATCACGCTGCAAATAAGCTAAACGAGCTTCTTTGTCTTGAAGGTCTTGTTCAGTTTTGGTGTTGTCCCGAATTTGTCGTTGAAGTTCAATGGAATGAGAAAGGTCATCTAGAATTTTAGAATTTGTGTCGCTGATGGTTGAAGCAAGGTCGCTAAAATCATCAATTAAAAGCTGCTGGCGCGCAACAATCGCATCATAAACTTTTTGTTCAAAATCCAAATATTCAGATTTGCCACGCTCTTTGATTTCACGCAATTCATCTTCCATGTCGGAGAGAGTATCTTGCGTTTCCTCATATTGTTCAACGAGTTCTTCTAGACGGCCAATATAATCTTCAACTGCCTGACCCTTCTCGGTGTCAGTGATTTGCTCAAGACCTTCCCAATCAATTGTGATGGTTTGGGTATTAAAGTCATAACGAGCATAGTCCATGACGCCCAAATCTTCATAACGTTTTTCAATGCCATCACTGTTACGGTAGGTTTCGCGTCCAATTTTTTCAATTTGTTCGCGGCGGCCTTGCTGTAAACGGGTTTGGAGATTAATTTCTTTCTCCAAATTAGCAATGGTTGAAAGCGTGTTTTTGATTAGGTCTGAAAAAGAAGCATTGCGATCCTCTAGCAAACGGTCATAAGTTTTTTCTAACTTTTCACGGTCGCGCAGAGCTTCGTTGATTTTTTCGGTGAGGTTGTAAAGAATATCGTAAGGGTTGTCCCAAACGTCTTTCTTGTCTCCACCTCCACCGCCTCCGCCGCCTCCGCCACCGGAAGACGCGTTGCGTGCGCCCATTCCAGCAGAATTGGAAACGTGAGCTGAGTAAGTAGGAAGTTCCACCCCGCCAGGGCCTATAACAGTGCCCGTTTGAACCCAGGTTAAGTCAAAGCCCAAAGCGTTCATATCGGCTTTTAGCTTTTGAAGTTCTTCCTCAGAAGCGTTGACGCTATTAAAGATATCCGAAACATCCATGTGGCCGGTGATTTGGAACTCTTTATCAGTTGCGCTTCTATCTAATATTGCCTGAAATGCTTTGGAAGTATTCTCGGTTTGTTCTAAAGCGGGTTGTAATTTTTTAAGAAGGTTTTGCCTAATGCGCGCCAGAGCGTCTTCACTGCCATCTGCCAATTCTTCAAAGTCAGCTAGATTATCTTGAATGAAATCATCGTCAATTCCTTTGAAAACTTGTTTGGCTTCTTTAGACACTTCACCTAACGCTTTCTAGTAATCGCTACTTTCTTTGTCGCCTTTCTTTAAGATGTCAATGTTATTTTTAAGAGCGGTGCTAAATTTACCAAAATGCTCTACAGTATCTCCTGTTTCACGAGAAAGACCTAACATAACATCTGTGGTTTTACTTGCTTCTTCATTCCAAGCTTTCAGAACATTTTGAGCGTTTTCGTCTTGATAGACTTGAGCTTTTAACGTTGCTGACCTGTGCGCGACATCTTCTTGGTTGGCTGTATCTGGTGTTTGAGACAGTAGTGCTTGCGGGGTTTGAGAAACCATATCGCGCGAAGTTGCAGCCTCTAATTGCGCGCCGTATTGACCAGCAGTTAACAGAGATATAAAACTCTGGAAAGCAGAGGAAAGAGAATCGCCAGTTAGATTGCTAAAACTAGTTGTTCCAAAAAGAAGGGGAAGAGCATCTTCTGTGATTCCAAAAGCTTTTGCCTATCCTTTCAGCCAATTCTGGCGCGCAGTGTCATCGGTTAGTCCTTCCCAAGCAGAGGTTAAGCCTTCCGTTGAGTACTTCTCGCTTTGTTCTCCTTTCTGAAATTCCCTATATCTAGCATTGGCCGTTTCTTCAACTGCTGCTTGTTGCTTCAAAGTTTCCAGATTCTGTTGATAAGATTTGTTAGTTACTTCCGCAACATAATCATACAAATCTTGAACTTCACCAATGAAACCATAAGAACCGCTTTCTGTTTGAGCAAAACGCTCTTTCAAATATTGGTCGCCTTCGGTCGTCCCACCAATAGCGTTCGCAATTTTTTGATAATCTTCTGTGGAAAAAGCATTTGTGCTAGACTCTATCGCATCTTTAACTGCTTCTCTTGCATCGCGCGCATTGTTTTTTGCACCCTCAAAGTCAAAGGCCCGCTTTTGTGCAATGCCGAGTTCAGTTGCAATGCTAGCCAAAGACCCAAAAGCACTGATTACATCGCCTGCCGCAGGAGCAATCCCCTCAATTTCAGAGCGGAGATTTCTAACTTGGTTCGGGTCAGTAATATCTAAGCCAGTTAATTTATCAAATAGCTGTTGCTTTTGTTCTTTAGTAAGAGAAGTATCTTCAAGAACAGCAGTATAAGCATCTAAGAAAGCATCTCCAATTTCAGGAGCATAGGAAGCGAAATCAGTGTATTGATTTAAGGCTAATTGGGCTTCTCCTGCGGAGTAGCCTTTGTCGGACATCGTGCTGAGAAATTTTTGTTTTTTTGCAGAGCGAGTGTTACTGCCATACTTAGCTTGCTTGTCTATATCCGCCTACTTATAGATTTCTTCCCAGGTTAGCTTTCCCAAATTTTCCATTTGGTACAAATAACTTCTAAGAAAACTCTCAGCATCGTTGCCAAAAACTTCCTTTAAACCGCTATCTTCTACTAATTGCTTGATTTGGGCTGGATCACCCAGAAGCTTTCCAAACTCTTTGCTATCTTCAGCAGTTAAATCCCCAACTGTCTTAGACAATAATGATTTAAGCGCATTACTTGTCGTGCTCTGGCCCAAAAGCTAAGCCATCTATGCCTGTTTCTGAGAGTCACTAGCATCATATTTATAATAATCAGTCTTTGAATAAAGTTTATGAACGCCATATTTTGAAAGCCATTCTTTATCTTCAGATGATGTTCTATAATATTGGGAATTTATTACCTCAGACTGGTTCCGGATATCTTTTCGTAAACTATCTAATTCAGCTTCGCTTAGATTCTGCTGAAGTTCTTGCGCCCTGTTTTGATTTTTTCCAGACCCAAAATCAATCATTGGGACGCCATTAACGTTTACGACTTGAAATCCTTCTTCTCTCAGAGCATCGGCAGAAGCTTTAACTTCTTGCAGTTTATTATTCCACTCATCAGTGCCGCGCGTTAATTCTTTAAGTTCGTTTAACCTATTTTGATAATTGGATTTTTCACTAACAAAACTATCATAGGCTTCTTGCGCTTTTTTGAAAGAGTCCGCTGCTCGTTCAGCTTGCTTTTCAGGACTATAGTAATCAAAAAGTTTACCAATAGCAATTAGTGCGCCAATTGCTCCAACAACTGCCATGATGGGGGCAATGGCGGGGGCCGCCGCAGGTCCAAGCAAGGATAAAGCGGCAGCTGCGAAAGAAGCGGTTGTTGCAGTTGTACTCAAGGCTTCACTCGTCATTAAGAGAGCTTCACCCAATTCACTGGTTTCATCCACTGAACTGCGAATAGTTTGATTTATAAGACCAAGCCCCGCACCAGCTAATCCAACAGCTCCCGCGATTTTTTGAGATTTAGAAAGGCCACTTAAAACAGAGGTTCCACCTGCATTTGGATCTTGTTCGCTTCTTTCCGAAAGAAGTGGTACAGTACCAACTCCTCCCGTAGATGTCCCAGTTGCGGAAACAGTAGCGCCTCTCGCGCCATCTTCAAATCCTTGTCTCGCGGCTTGACCCATGGCGTAGCCGCGCATATAGACTTCGGGTGTTTTTCCGGTTAAAGCTGTAACAATTCGTTGGCCAAACCCTTCTCCGGCAGACTATCCTGTATCTACAATTGTAGTTGCAATTGTTTTAAAGAGTTTTGGTAAGAAATTAGCGCCTGCGCGCAATGCGACAAAGGCCAATCCCATTTTAAGAACAGCGCCAGTGGTTGGTCCAAAAACGCCAGTAAGTTTATTAATAATTGTCAGTAGACCAGTTAAAACGTCTACTGCGCCCTTAATTAGGCTGTTTTGCGCAATGCCCATTGTAAACTCATTCCATGCATTGGAGAGTTTATTGAGCTTTGCTTCTAGAGAATCTAAAGTTTTCTCAAACTGCTCATTCGCAGACCCCGCACTATTATATGCAGCAGAAACTAATTCTTGCGTGCGAGAATAGTCTGATAATAAAGCAAGGAAACGAGATTGCTATCTACTACCCTCATAAGTATGTTACTTATGTTAGACTATATCTTTATTTTAAAAATAACTTCCGCTTCCACTATTGTGTACTCTCTTCCGAGATAGTCGTTGAACTTTCAGCTTTAAAGCTGATTAGCTGCGGATTATAACTTTTTAGAACTTTTTACTATACCTCCGGCATTACCCTTCGCCACAACAATGAGCTGTTTAGTATTCTAAAAATTTGTTAAGTCCCCGCAATTCAAAAGTTTTATAAGCGACCCGTAGTAAAAAGGTTAAGCCGCTTGAGTTGCAATATATCTTTGTGTTGAAACATCTAACGTATCCCAACGTTCGGCTAGTCTCAACAACACTTGATCAAGACCCTCTTTGCCAAGTAAGAAATCCTTCATGGAAATCCCAACAGAGCGCAGAGCTTCTTGAATTTTATTTACATTTATTTCTTGCCCTTCTTCATCAGAACCAAGCAATTGGCCTTCTGAATAGAGCTTTTTGACTTCACTGAAACGCGCCAATACAGTTTTCAGCGATGTACCCTTTTATATTCCATAAAGTTCGCAACACTTTATGCGTTTATAACTTCTTTATGTTTCCATAGAGAATAGACTATATCTTCACCCTTTCAGGTATCTAACCATTTCTTCTGTCATAAGCTTACAGAATACTCTCCTTTACGGAGATAGTCGTTGAATTTGATAAATCTGATAAAATGTCTAAATTTTTTAATTTTCCAGAGTCATTAATAATTTCATAAAGAAGAATATTTTTCTCTTTACAAAAATCACGCTTTTGCTGGTCATGTAATTGCTGAGTTTTAAAATAATTAGGACGAGAGGAATAATGAAATACTTCTCTATAATGTTGCTCACCTTGGACTTCAATCAAAGCAACAATTTGGCCATTTTGAATGATACCAAAATCAAAACTTAATTGTCCTAATTCTTTAAAATGAACCTGCTCTTGATATTCAAATTGACGCTCATCTAACCATTTTCTCATTGCCTTTTCACCTTTAGTTCTTCTTTGATCGCATTTCGGGCATCCTCTACATTTAGAGATTAAATTATAATGAGATTGATTAAATATTAAACCGCATTGATTACATCTAAATTGAGATTTCTTACTGTCTACGCCATCAAAAAATAAAATTTGAATATTCCCTTCAAAAGTATTGTCTAATTGTTTTTGTGCGTCCTGGAGAGTAATTCTTAATTTTTGACTTCTTGTATTACATATAGAACAGGAACAAGGAGATAATGTAGCGGATTGAATACTTTTAGTCAATTCATTTCCACATTTCAGATGTTTTATAATTATATGTAAAGCATCTAACTATTTAATAAATTGATAATCTCCACTTTCATCACATAACCGTTTTATAAGTTTTACCTTAGATTCATTATTGCCCTCACAACATTTCCAACTTGATATAAATCCTTCTGCGCGAGGTTTACTGTGAATTTTCCCACAAATTAAACACTTAATTTGACAGGGTTTTCTCAATGAATCATAAACTAGAACTTCAATTTTTGCATCTGGATATCGTTGATAAAATCTTTGTAAAAAGATTTCTTTTGTTATTTTTCTAGACATTTTATTTCTCCTTTTATCAAATGCGGATTGCCCATTCATATCTCTTTAGGTCTTAAACCATGGAGCATCTCACAACTTCTTTTTATTTTCATAACCATTATAACGCAATTTTTGGAGAAGTCAAATTGTGTGGTGGTGTGAGCTTTAGGGGTTTCCCGCTTTTAAGTTAGTTTTATGGGCCTATGTACTATTAAGCCGTTTCAGGCGCTTCCTGCGTCGTTTCAATAATTTGAGTCAAAAATGCCGCAGTCGTCTCAAATTCCATATTAGCAGAATGAGCCAGACTAGCGACCTTGGACATGGCAATACCGATTTGTTCAGTGTCGGCTGCTGTAATTTTCGCAAGTTCAGAATAAACGTCATTAACACGTGCTGCACTTGTTTCATTTACTTCCATGTTGAATCCGCGAAGTGCCGCAGTTAATAACTCGGTTGCGGATGCGTAATCCATTGACGCTATGCGCGCCATTTTCATTGTTTCAACAGAAGCAGCAAGCGCCGCATTAGTATCCAACCTATTTTGTTCTGCATCGGGCGCTAACCGATACACGTTATTTCATAATAACCGCTTACCCTTTCGGGCAAGAGCAGACTATATCTTACCTCACTCATGCCTAAATTATCAATACTGAGCATGGAAGGTTCTACTGTTTTGAGGCGCTTGCCCCTACTCCAAGATTGACCTTGGATAGTCGTTGAACGTTTCCGTAGAAATTCGCTGCGGACTCCCAATCATTAAACTTTTAACTGGCCGCGATGGCCAAGTATTTAATGCTCTAAGGTTGCCCCGCAATTAAATAGATTTTAGGGATAAATATTCTTTTTTATGAGTCAATTTTTAACATTTCCCTATTGATAATATTTTGTGGCAGTTTGATAGGCGCCCAATACAGACGCTCCCAACTAATTCGCCATGTCAGTATATTGCGGAAGTTTTTCCCACATATCACCAACAGAGAAATCAGTTACAACCGCCGTTTCCGTCATCGCCGCATCAAGTTCTTTTACGGCTTGATAAGCGTCACCGATTGCTCTCTTAAAAAGGTTGATGGCGCTCCCGATTGAAAAGAAAGAAGAAATGCGGTTCGTTAAGGAGTCAATTTCTTGCTAAACTCGTTTAAGCTCGTCACTTTGCTACTCAACTTGCTACAGCGCGCCTTTGATCCCAAGAATTTCTTTCTCAGCTTCTTCGGCGCTATATCCCATTTCAGTTAGCCTCTACCGGATGCGCTCGACTGTCGCGCTATCCATTGAAGCAAGTTGCTGTCTTAGCTGTTCAAGTCCTTCTCTGCTTTTGTCAATGTTGTCAGTGCTAATTCCGAGATTTTGAAGTTTTTCAAAAAGCGCGTTAAAGTCAGTATCATTGGAAAGATTAGTAAATTCTTCCTTTATCTTCTAAATATTTTCTTTTGCTTTTGCAATTTTTGCATCTTGCGCGCTTTCAGCACTTTCCTTTTGTTTTCTAGTCGGAGCATTTTCTACTGCTTGATTTAATTCTTCTTGAGCTTTAACTTGGTCTTGAAGAGCCTATGTGGCAGCTTCAATTGCACCAACATCAGAATCGCTTAAACCAGTACGGTCACCGCTCTCAATTCGTTTTGCCGCCGCGGATTGAGCGTTCGCTAGCGCCGCGTCATATTCAGATTGACGCTGTGCGACTGCTTCTGCCGCTTTTCTCTGCTTATACTCTAATTCAAGATAGCGTCGCGCCTAATTATCTTTAGAAGTTCTAGCATTGATTTTTTCTTGTGTTCTTTTTGCTTCTTGAAGCTAATTATTATTTACTTGGCGCGACTGCAAACGTTTTAACCGAGCAGTTTCAGCTTCATATGATTCAAAAGTGTCCCCGTCTGCAATTTTCTTTTGTCGCTTTAGAGTAGTTACAGACAAACCAGAAGTAGCCATTGCCTTATCGGCTTTTGTTTGAGTGCCTTTCGCAATTGACAGTTTCTTCTTTGCCGCAACAACATCACTATCATCTGCGGCCAACGCCATGGCTTGCAACTTAATTAGGTTTTGTAGCTGCTCTGCGGCAGCTTTTGTTGCTTCGGCTTGAGCATTTAATTCCTAAGTAAAATCGTCTTTTGTTTTTACCGAAGAAAGTTCGCGCCGCTTTTCAATTAACTTTGCGTAATCTTGCCCAGCCTCATAAAGTGCATTTTTCTTATTGCCAGCTTTATTTAATGCAGACTCAAATTCTTTAATCGCCTTAGCGGCGTCTTTGCCATTCTTGCTAAACTCGTCTGGGAATAGCCTTTTAGCAAGATTGATATCCAGCTTGGTAATATCTCCAATTTCATCTTGGATGCGCTTAAAAACTTTAATGACCGACTCGCCAGATTTAATCGCATCTTTTGCGTTGATTGGGTCAACCTAGCCATTTTGAATGTAACTTTGAAAGTCTTTTACTGCTGCCTTGTAATCACCAAAAAGCTTTGTTAGCCCTTTGGCTTTGGTAGAAGTGGGGTCAACCTTCAAACTTGATAGCTTTTGCTAAAAGTCTGAAACGACCTTATCCATCCCTTTTAAGGACGCCGCCACTTCTGCGGTAATGGTAATTTTTCTATTTATATTACCACCAGCCATTCACTTTTACCTCCATAAAAAAATCAGCACTAACACCGAGATGCCAATGCTGATACTATCTTAAATATTGCCGTTCAAGAATATCGTCTCCGCAACACAAGAATTTCCTCTTGAACCTACTGGGATGCCGATAGTCGCAAAATTAGCTACAACTGGACTTGCGCTATCACCCAGCTTTATAGATAAATCAGACATCAGCTTCATTTTCGGAATCCTGATTAGAACTGTCTCAAATTCACCTGTCTTATCATCCTATATTCGCGTTTTAGCTTCAAGACTAAAAAATCCTTTTAGCAAACGGTCGCCAATTTTAACAACGCGCGCTCCGTCTTGAAACTCCCATTCATAAGCCGCTACTACATTTGTGAAGGGTAGCTCTGTTGTTAGAACTTCTTCCTCTTGTGTAAACGGCAATTTCTCTCCTGTCTCCTTCTTGTATAGGAAAAGACTACGAACTGGCACATGAGTCAGCTCAATTTGGCCATTTTCGTCTGTCTCCTTCTCTTCCTACAATGTTGCGTAAATGGGTTCCTCTTTTTCTCCAACATCAACAACTTTTGAATTAGAAAGAAGTGCCCACTGAGTTTTAGAGAAAACACCAGCACTGAAAAGAAAACGTATATCATGGGTAGTGTCCCAGAACACTCGTCCACGATTATCCCACCCACCGCGCGCGGCAACGTGAGTCTTATCTTCTTGCAAAGATGCAATTTGAACTCGGTCAAAACTCATGAGAATTTCGCCCGGTTCAATTTTCCGGTTTCCTAACTCCATAGAATAAGTAGCTTTGAAATAGACATCATACAATTCCTTGAAAGAGAATAAGTCCATTTATCTACCTCCAAAAATTCAAAAAGCGGAGATAGGATTTCTCCTACCTCCGCCGCAGTTTTATTATATATCGTACTTTACAAGACGTAGCATCTCGCCAGCCTTGGGCCGGAGTACCTTCATGTTCATGTCAAACACGGAAGGATCACCTTCAGCCTCCATAGTTAAGGTGACTTCGGATAGCATCTTGGCTTTGGGGATCTGAACCTGGAAGACATTTCCTATTTGGCACAGCGTGCTATTTCTGTGCCCCTAAAAGCTCATACTTTCATATGAGATTAGACTATATCTTCACCCTTTGATAAGGGGCGCAACTTTTCAAGATGGCTTCATCTTTACATCTTACGATTAGTCGTTGAGCTTTGAAAGATTATAATAATCAAAATCTAATTCATTATCATAAGAAAAAATATACTATCCAACTCTTTTCCTTTTTTGATTTTTATTAGCACAACATTGACAAGTGCCCAATGGGAGTCCATAAAAACGGTCGGCATTTCGGGCGCTTTCAAATTCTTTTACAAGATTTCCTTGCAAATCAAATTGATAAATCATTTTTCTGTGCGATTTTTTATTTTGCAGAATGTTCAACGGCTAATCTTTATAAGTCCAATAATAGCCATGGGCCTATTTACATCTGCCAGAAAGAACATTCAATATAGCAGAAATATGACAATTATTTGCATCTGCTGCGGCTTGAATTGTTGGAAAAGTTGCAATTTTTTCTTTTTTTAAATTATATTGGTCTACCGGTCGGTTGTTATGTTGGCCTTGGCCGCCTATATCTATATTATAACCATTAGGCACAAGCGAATTTTCTTTTTTTATCCAATATTTTTCTTTTTCATCAATTTCTTGATCGTTTACTATTTCAAGAATTTCACATGAAAAATTTGACAATCCGCCAAAATATTTTATTGCAGACCAAAAACAGGGCGATCCAATATAACCAGTACCATAATCATCTTTCCGTCTTGCTTCTAAACTTGTTCTTGTTTGTCCGATATATTTTTTCCCGTTCGGAGCAGTATATTTATAAATATACGCCATATTATAATCCTCCATAGCGGCTGGTTCTCCATTGTACCATCTAACTAATTTTTAAAACTATCGCGCTTGTTGTGTCCAACTACGCTGTAGTTTAGTTAGCTTTAGGAATTTCCAGCATTTAATTGCGTTTAAGCAAGCGGCTTACGCCGCAAGTGAGCTATTCCTAGTTAACTCATCTTCCCCAGTATCTTCGGAACGTGCGTAGGTATCGCCAGTCACATAATACGTTCCGCTAAATGTATCCGGATTAATCTTAATGGTCATGACGTCCTTGGCTTCAACTTCAAAGGTAACGAAGGCAGAAGTTGCCTTGTCGAACTGTTGTTCCTTTTCACCGGTGGCGGTGTAGTAAACAGCAGATTCAGGCACTGTAACGTCCTTCGTGCCATGCTTCAAAGTAGTAGGCGCGGTATCATATAGACCAAAGATGTTCCAAGTGCGAAGAATCTTGCCAGTGGCAGTGATACTATCAGTACCAAAGTTCTGGTCGCCAAACATAACGGCCATAGACTTCGCAGAGAACAGAGCATCTTGTAGATTTAGAGTAATTTCTTTACCAACATTTCCTTGCGGCTCACTGTTAAAGCCCTCCTGATTTCTCAGGAGATGAGACTATATCTTCGCCTGTACGGCGGCCCGCGCTCTCTCCACAGATTTTAGAGAACCTAGTCGTTGAACCTTTTCCTATTCGGAACTTGGCTGCTGATTATCCAATCCCTATAATTTTTAACAATCGCGCTCAGCCATTTTTCATACTCACGCTGTTGTTTATAAGGCTCTAAGGAACTTCCAGCAATTCACGGGCTTTCTTTTGAGTTAGTTTCCTAACAAAGGGGCCTTTTGGTTAGAAAAGTCCCAAATAATCAACTCGGGATTACCCTTGCCGCCACGAGCAGATACATTGTCAGCAGTCTGCTCAACGGTGCTGATTTTTAGAGAATCTAAGTAAAGAACAGGTTCCATAGGGTCGCCAACCTTTAGCGTTGCCGCGGGGTTAGCTTTCAATGCCGCTTCTACATCAGCAGAACCGGCGATACGATAGAAGGTTACCATTTACATTCATTAGTTTCCCAAACTAACCGCCTTAATGGCTGCTTTACATTACTGTAAAGATTAGACTATATCTTCATCCCGTTTAAGGGAGTCCTGCGCTGATAGGCTGGGTTTTCGCCTATACTTAGTCGTTGAACCTTCACTGAATTTCCAAATAAATCCCTTTGAACTTTTTGTTTTCCCATTACAGCAATTTGATATCGCGCTAAAATTTCCTCCAACGGCGGCCGCAGCTTCCTGAAGAGAATTATAACTCTATAAAAACTCTCCATCTAAAGAATACTAATTAACCTTTTTGCCTCTAGAAACATGGTTTTCTTCTTTAAGATAAGCGTGTTTTTTATTTTGAGAGCTGCTAACCCATTCAAGGTTTTGGACACAATTATTTTTCTTATTATAATCTTTATGATTAACTTCTTTCAATTCGTCGGGGTTTGGAATAAAGGCGTTAGCAACAATCCGATGAATAGCAAAACGTTTCCGTTTCCCAAAAATATTAAAGCAAACATAGCAATAACCGTTTGGATTAACAAGGGGCTTTAAGATTTGCTTTCTTTTTTTATTCCGGATTTCTCCAAACTAATTAACTTCATAATTGGAGTATTCTGTTACATCGCGCCATTCTTTTTCAATGCTTGGCTGCTGATTATCCATTTTATAACCTCTCAATCATAAACTGCGAACTTTTCAATCTATCACGCTCAGCCTTTCGGCTCACGTTGTAGCATCGCAGCATTGGACTTTCCAGCAATTCACAGGATTTAGCTAAGAGAATTGCTTCTCAAAGGAGACTGAACCTCAATCACAAACTTCTTTTATCTTTAACTTTCACTAGTTTCCCAAACTAGCCGCTTTCGCTGCTTATGATTTCTCATAAGAAAAGACTATATCTTCATCCTTATGGATGTCTCGCGCAGTCTCATTGGGCTTTCATGAGAACTTAGTCGTTGAACCTTTTACGCAAAGCGCAACTTGGCTGCTGATTTCCCAATCCGAGCAATTTTTTGCGATTCGCGCCTGACCTTGCGGCCTACGCTGTAGCTTGTCGGCTCTAAGGGGTTCCCAGCAATTCACGAGATTTGTCAATTGGAATTACTTCCAAAAGCGGCAAAAAGATTTACCGTATCTGTCTAGGATGCTTGCCATTTATTAAATGACCTCCCGTTCTTTTATTCTATATTTCTAATCCAGTCTTTTGGTTTAATTTTTTTACTATCGCCGCCAGCCAATAAAGTGCTAATATCAGTTTCATACTTACGTTTCTCTTGATAATAGCGAATTAAAGGCGCCATAGCGGCGTAGCTTATCTCTCCAACTGTAAGTGGATTTAAACCTAAATCCATACAACAAAGTGAAACAAGACTCGCAGAAAAATTTAGCGGTTCTCCGTTTCCTTGCTTATTTTTTTTTGCAATTCTATCACGATAGCGCGCCAGCTTCTTCATGCGCGTTTTGCGCGGGTCTTCATTCGGTTCCGGCACATAGGGTTCAAAGATATCTTGTCCTAATGACAGACGCACCAAATTCTAAAAGTCATTAAAATTTTCTTCTTTTAAAAACCGAAGCTATTCAACGCTACCTTTCTTTAATTCTTCATCTAGCTCTCCAATTAAAATTGCTTTTGAGTCATAAACAAAAGTAATAGGCTCATGAATGAAGAATTTAAAAGCATCTTCCATTATGGTTAAATTTTGCGCCCCCATTAAAGAGAAACCCAAAATTGTTTCCAATGGAGTTGGCGGCTCACCTTCAATTTTCTTCTTCTTATAAAGATCCTCTAGATCGTCTTGGCTTCTGGTTAAAAAATCTCGGAAAAAGCCAAAGCGAGGTTCGCGCACAACCTCTCTAATTGATGGAGGGTAAACAACACAAAGTTCTCCGGCCATATGAAGAGGTTCTTTTAAGAAGGCTCTCTCATCAACCATTAATTGTAAAGGTCAAACCAGAAATTCATTTCATAGCACGACATTTCTTCGGTTTGAAAGTTAATTTGAAAATCGCCGCCGCTAATCTTCCCTAAACCTTCAATATGTTTGCCGCACAATGATTTTTTAATTTCACCCATTATAGCGAACGGGCGCAAATTTTGGTCTTTAATGAACCAGTTAGTTAAGGGCACAAAAACTTCAATATCCATTCTATAGCCCTAAAACTCATTATTGGTTGTGTTAGTAATTCCTTGCACGACCCTCAAAGACACAACACTTTGAGATGTCTCATACGGGCCAACTCGCGGCACAATCTTAATTAACTTCTCATTAATGTGGCGCGAAATATCAACCTGCGTAAGGTCAGGCTTTGAAAGGGGGTCCATATCGGTATAAAACAAAAGCTTTAAAAGATTTTGGTTTGCATTTAATCTCTTTACAATCTTTTGTAAATTAATGCCCATATCTTGAAGGTCACGAACGGCCATTATTTGTTCCCCCTATCAATCCAGAAGAAATCTTCTTCTTTGTCTTCGTCCTGCCGCTTGGGAGGATTAGACAAATCATACTCATAAACAGGGTCAACACTTACATATTCAACCCCTTCTGTAGAAGCAATATCAAAGCCAGTCACTCTATAGTGACCCTGTAGTGGTTTTTCCCCAATTACAAAATAATCATCTTTCTGGATAAATCCGTTTATAGGCATAATAAAGAAAGAAAGTTTCAAGTTCTCGCTATAAATTGTATCCATGCGAGAACGTGAACGTATTTCATCTTTCAACATATTGTTTTCTTGACCATAAAAATATGCCCAACTTTGCTATTCACTACCATCGCGCGCCGTCCAGGTTAATAAATGGCTCATCTTCAACATAATATAGCGATTATAGCCACTTGCTTGGATTAATTCAGGATAATAAACCATCCAAGGAGTTTCTTTCCCGTCTTTATCCTCAATCATGAGGACAGTACCCGGCGCGATTGTCAATGAAGTTCTGGTCAAAAGATACATCAAAGTACGGGTTTCGTCTTGCTTGTAACGTTCAAGAGTACCTGGCTCGTAGCGGCCATCATACTCAAAATCCACCCGATAAATTGATTTAAGAAGATACTTTTCAAAATTTGTTTCTCTTTGCCCCTAAATGCGTGATTGATAATCTATACCGAAACGATTCAGCCGCAACTTATAAATTTCAAAATAATCAAACGGCTGTTCCATCAGAGACTCCTTTTGTCAATAAAGACATCGCATCAAAAATTGTAGTTCTAAAATACTCATATTTTAGATAGCGCAAAGAGGAAATTTTATAGTACAATGTATAGAAGTTAATTGTGCGCGACTTCTCAGGCACCCCAATTAGCTCCGTTAAAATAGAATCAAGAAATTTTTCCCAATCTCTATTTTTTTCAAATTCACATAAGAGTCCAAATAGCTTGTTTTTTAGTTTGTTGTTATAGCCTTCTTGAATTGCATCCATTACGATTGTTTGGCCAATTCACGATAGCGGAATGGCTTCCTCTCAACTGAACGATAATAAATAGCTTCCAGTTTTTCAGCCTGTTTACGCTCTGCTTTTAGCATTGCTGTAAACTTATCAAGAAGATTAGCTTGGGAAAAATCTCTTTCAGTATAAAGATTCTTAACATTCTCCCAAGAAAGAATAATGCGATTTAACCATTCGCATTTCATATAACAAGCTATAATTTGAACTTCTTGGTCATTTAAATCTTCCTTAAAGCCTTTGTCATCGCGCGCCAAAGACACTCTAGGAAATTTGAAGTACGGAAGTCCAGCTTCTAACATTTGTCGGAAATCCGCATTTATTTCGTGTATAGTCCAATTCTCCCATTCATCATCAGTTTGCTTTGAGAGAAAGGCGCTATAAATAACAGAATAGGGGGTCATCTTATGCCTCCTTATCCAATTCGTTCATCTCCACTGTTTTCATTACATCGCGGCCAGTGCGTTCCAAAAGCATCTTGTTTTTGGAAAGACTCAAGCATTGATTTTCAATGCCATAATCAGCCATCTGCTGCGCGATTTCATGAGAGCGAGAAATAGCATCCTTAAACATCCAATCTGGCCCCTCCCACAGTTCCTTCATTTCGGCATCTGTGATAGGCTTAGTGTTTTCAATTTTGGTTGCGTCGGGATCTTCAAGGCCAACTGCCTTTAGAGAGTCCAAATTATCAGTATAAAGAAGATTATTTTTCAGCATATAAACAAAGCCGGGACACACATTGCAAAGTTCTTCAAATTGCTCTCTATCAATTTGAACACGTGCGCCGCGCCGCGGCCATTCACGCCGAAAGTTCATCATGGTGTTCTTCACTAAGACTGGGCTTTTAGAATTACTAACAACAATAACTTTTTCCATAGTTATCAAAATCTCCTTTTATCTCCAATTTAAAAAAATGAGAGAGGGAGATAATTTCCCTCCCTCACAAATATATACCGTAGGGTTAGAATCAAATACCGTAGAGAGTATCGTCCATGGTCTGTTCAATACCAGTGTTCTGGTAAATACACCAGTTATGGTTATAAAGAACAGCAACACCAATCTTTTGATAGACGCGCCATTCCATGGACTGGTCTTCGTTGGTGCGATCCCACATCACAGACTTGCCTTCACGCACAACCTTGATGGGCTTTTCACCGCCGGAGGGGAGAATGTAAGCCATCTGGGGGTCAAGATAGGTCTTATTGTTATTCTCATCGGTGTAAGACTGACGGAGCTGCACGATGGGGGTGCCACGGAAAATATTGATGTAGCCGGTATTGTGGATAGCATCAATATCCTGGGGAGCATACACACCGCCGTAGTTGCCAGAGGCAGGCACGGGCACGATAGCATCAGGCCCCATCGCCTGAATGAACTCAGGGGTGGCAAAGATGGTGGCATTGTCGCCATATGCGCGAGCAATGGTGACTAGCTTGAACATCTTATCGCTATCAAATTCAGTAGCAACAACCTTGTTGGCGGCAGGACGATTGGCGGCATTGATAGCTGCGCGCAGAGCACGCTGTACTTCAATGTATACGGAATCATTTAGGCCCTCGGTGATAATATTAACAACTTCGGCCATAGACTCGGCGCCATCAAGAACGCGCTCAAAGTCAACGGTAGCTGCGCCGCCCACTGCATGGGGCTTAACCTCAAAGTCGCTATGGTCAAGGCGGAAAGTCTCATACACACCAGAAAGGCCAACCTGAGTTAGGAACTTCTTGGCGCGATTGCGGCCGAGCTTCTTGCGGAAGCGCACAGTGTTGCCCTGTTCAACTTGACGGAACTCTACGAAGGGAGCCATTTCGCCAAGAGCATTGCGAGGAAGGTCTTGCTCAGCAGCTTCAATGATGATGTCATAAATGTCATAACGATTCTTCATGAAAGTGTTGAACTCACCACGGGGGCACAGTTTACGAAGGCCATCCATAAAGGCTTCGTTTACTTGATTTACAGAATAATTAGCGGGAGCAGTGCCATGAGCAGCGTGCTTAGCTAGAGTAATTAGTTCACTATGAGTCATATCTTTAGTCCTCCTATTAGGCAATAACCTGAAGCTTTACGCCGGGTTGACCGTCGGGCATGGTGTAGAACTTCACAACCTTTAGTACAGGACCGTAGGTGGGCTTAGTAGCGGAAAGCTTTACAGCACCGATTTCAGAAGCGCCGCCGTAAACGGGGGTTTCTTTGCAAGCTTCAAGAGCTTTAGTGAGAGCCTCATCATCAGCAAATTCGCTATCGTCATAGCAGAGGCAGTTGGAAGTCCAAAGGTCAGCCAGAGTGGGATAGCCCATACGGGGATAGAACTCTCCGCGCATTAGGCGGAAATCCTTTAGACCACTGGCGCTCTTGCTATACATATGCTCGGAGCTATAATTTAGAGCGATGGGGAGTTCGCCGTCCTTGGCAAACTTCACAACACCATTTGCCTTATCTACAGCAAGTAGCATACCATTCTCGGCGGGAACGGAAGCAAAATCGGTTTCATCTAGGGCGCACTGAGCTTCAATGCGGCCATCGCGACGGAAAGCCACGTTATTTAGTTCAACCTGGCCGTAACCGTCAATAACAAATCTCTTTAGAGCCATTTATAAAATCCTCCAATTAGTTCTTGGGATACTTGGATAGAATAGCTTCAATACCGTCCTTGGGGAGATTATCCTTGGGAAGATATTGGGGCGCGGCTTTGGTGAAGACGGCCATGTTGGACTTCTTCAATTCGTAGGCAAGCCGCATATCTAGGTCTTCAATGCTGTAGTCGGCCATCTTTTCACGATAGGATTCAAGAACATCATCGCCTAGTAGTTCAGTATATTGAGCGAAAACCGCTTCTTTCTTTTCGTTTTCTAGCTGCGCGCAATAAGTTTGCGCGGCACTTAACTTTTCATTGAGAGTACTCTTCTCGCCCTCTAGTGCTTCTTTTTCAGCGGTTAGAGTAGAAACTTGCTTTTCAAATTCGCTCTTCTCTATACTTAAAGTAGAGTTTGCGCCTTCCAATTCGCTAATCCTATTGCTAAATTCTGTATTTTGTTCAGCAATTGCATGAGCATTAGAAAGTTCATCGGAAACTAGCTCAAAGTTATTACCATTGAGAGCACGTAGCGTTTCAACCGTATTCTTTTCAGCTTCTAGCAAATCCATAACGTAGCACCGCACCATAGAAGTAATAGTTAGGCTATCATCTTCATCATTTTTGGTGTAATAGGCTCTTTCATAAGTACCATCGGCATACTTAAAGCAGAGCGCATAATCATCCCAAACATCACAAATAGCGTAATCACACATCCAGCCGCCAGCTTCATTATAGTCGGGGTTTAGAAGATTGAATAACGCATCAAATTTTTGGGAATCACTAAGTCTAAAATTCAGAGACATTGTATTCTCCTTTCCATATAGTTTTTCAAGCTCAAACATAGCTTTTTCAATACTGTCACGCAGAGAATAGAAGGCGGCGCCTTCAAAGCAAGGCTCATAATCATTGCCAAGCACCTGTAAACCAAAGAAACAACCATCATCAAAAACAATATAACGTTGTCCCTGTAAAATGGCCTTGTGCCATTTCAGCGTTTTAGGGAAAAGTTCCATTGACTGACCCTTCCCAACAATTGCATTGGCCTCTGCGTAAAGTTCGCTAAAGACAAGTACATCACAGCACGCATATTCGCGTTCAATGCCGTCCCTATCTAAGTGCTTTTCCCAAGCAAAATTCGTGGTCTCGGGCACAATGCCGTAAATTTTTCCTTCGGCATTTCTTTCACCATGACCTTCAAATTCGTCTTTTTCAAAAATTCCCTTCATCGGGGTGTAGGGGAGAGAAGCAATTAGTTTATCTGCAAACTCATCAGTAATGTAGGTGCCATTACGATTCCCATACTTATAGAAAATGCGGCACCGGGTTTTAGAGAGGACATCATTATACTTGACTAAGCCGCCATACAATGATACCTCAAATTTAGTTTGGCAACGTTGTAGTGCCATTAGTCAATTCCTCCCTGTCTATCAATAGATTCCTCATTCTAAATGGTCTTTTCACTCTTTTTGTCCTCGGGCAATGAGGGGCGGCCTGGCCCTGCACCTGAACCATTAGCCGAAGATTGGGTATAAGCAGAAGCTAAAGGAATTAGTTTCTTCCCAAGTTCAAGCCCCTCATTTTCCAAATCTTTCAAGCCGTTCAGCTCTGCCTAACTAATTCCACTAGCTAAACAGGGAAGAAGAAGGCTATAACCGCTTTGCGCAAGTTTGAAAGTATCTGTAATGAACTAGGACGAGTTATACTCCGTAATTGGGAAAATACGGAAAGTGAATCGTATGGCCGAGTTGCCATAAAGCTAATTCACAAGAAATCCTATGAGGCGCGCATATTGATTTGCCAAACTCATCATTAAAGAAACATCATTTTTAATGGATGTATCTAAGCTACTGGTGCCAGTTGGCGCGAATAGCAATGGGCTAGCACTTGCTTCATAGTAAATGTTGTTGACCATTTTTTCCAGGTTGTTGGAAACAGCATCGGAACTAGTTTTGGACACAATTGCGTCCACGTCCGCATAAGTAGTGAGAACAGAAAGATTCTTATTGGAGCGCAGCATATTGACGGCGCCTTGATGCATTTCTAATGCTTCATCTGGTTCAAAGAGAAGCTGATTCTCACTATTGTGCGGAATTTTTTGAACAAGAATTTTACGAATTTCTTCTAAATCTCGTTCACGTTCCGTATCAACTGTATCGTCATACTGGATAGTAGAGGGAATTACGTTCAGAAAAAGAGGACGATTATCTCCGAAGAGATTAAAGCAAAAGCCTAAATCTCCGGGCAAAATAACCCAAGGAGTTTTGACCTTTCCATTTTGATACTTGCGGTAATGCGAAGTAATGAGTTTCGGATAAAGGTCCAATGCGTCTTTCTTTAGTTGCTCATCAGTAATGGAGTCAAAGTAAGTAACGTTAAACTCCACAATGTTGTTGCCGTATACATCTTTTAAATAATTTCGGCAATAAGCAACCGGCAAATCAATTTTAAGAAATTCATCTTTGTCTAACTTGGTAATGAAACCATAATAAGCGCCATCGCGTAGAACTGAAATAGAACAGTTCGTCAGCCATTCTTCCACGGATAAGTTATCTTTGAATTTGAGCGCTGCGCGATATTTTTTGAATAAGCCAGGGTTGGAGAGAGATTTACCAATTGACGGATTAGGTATTAGTAAATTGGCATATCGCAAAAGAGTCGCGTAGTAAATCAAAATTCGTTTATAGAAACCATCTTTTTGGAAGAAGGCGCGTGATAGGTTAATTTGCTCTGAAAGAGTGCCTTCGTTAATAATGCGCCGGACGTCCTCTACAGTATAAGTCTTATAAGCACGCCGCGCACTCGCTTCATCTTGATAGCGGCCGCTATAGCGGTCGTTAATTTGAATCATTTTATCGCTTGCCAAGCGAAATTTGGAAAGGTCAAAATTTCTTCCCATTTATTATCGTCCTCCTGTGAAGAAAAACAACTTGCGTTTTTGCCCGCTAGGATTGCGTGCCCGTTTCTTTGTTTCCTTTTCTTCAAGTTCCTTAATGCGCCACAACCCATAGGCAAATGAGTAGTATTTATCATCAGGGAAACGAGTATTAATGGATTCAAGAACAATATCGGTTGCATTGCCTGCTCGGCGCAGCCGCAAGTTCGCAGCTTCTTCAAATAGTTTAGTTGTCATTTCGTGAGGGAGCAGCCGTCTGGTGCGTTGCTCAAATGACATTCTCTGGCCTTGTTTGGTCGCCAGAAGAGCAGTACGGGCTTCTTGTTCTGTAATAAGGAACCGTACCATCCCACTTGTAAGTCGGGAATAGACTGTGCTATTTATATCAGATTTTAATTTTCCGTTAGCGCGCATTGCCCACAAAATTTGAGGAGCTGTTTTTGGTTGTACCTTCTTATATTCTTCATCGTTCATGAAACCATAAGGAGGATAAACATTACCAATCTCATCATATTGTTCACGATACATTTCGTCCGCAATACCGGCGCCAATGCCGTTGACGTCAATTAGGACTTCGCGCGGGTTAAAATTTGCGATAATTTTTTTAATATCGCGCGCCTGCACAGAGAAAGTACGAGATTGGGCAGTCCTACCTAATACCTCAATGTAGACCACAGAAGCATAGTGGCGGCCGTCGCGAATATTTACACGGAAGACAGTTACAACCGTTTGGTCGTGTTTTCTTCCAATATCCACACTGATATAATAATAAAGGTCACGTCCTGAATCATAGCGAGCGCGCCATTCAGGATTTTTTAGCTTTCTATATTTTGAAAGTTTACCAAAATCAAACCACGATTCTTCGCTGCCGCCCAGCCAAACAGAGCAATATTCGGCGGCGAACGTTTGTTCGGAGTAAGATGGACTCATTTTAAGGGAGCGCACAAAGTTGGGATCAATAAGGCCATGCTGCATTGGAACACGGTAATCAAAGCCAACAATAGCATTTCGTTTAGGGTCAATGATAGAACTCTCAAGAATATCAATGAGCGCGCCGTAAGAATAAGATGATTTAGTTCCAGCAGATGTTCCGTAAATGATTTGGGTATTGATTATCTCACGCGGATTTACGTTTCCGTTTGCCATGCGGCGCGAAACGTTCATTTGAGGGATAACAACTTCCTAAATCATTTGGCCATCCTAATCCATTATCTTCAATGTGGTTCGCTAAGCCACACTCGCTTTCGTTGCTCTATGTTCCCATAGAAGTTGAGACTATATCTTCACGAGGCAAATCGTGCTTCCCATTTCGGCCCGCTTGGACCTACGTCTTCCGACTAGTCGTTGAACCTTCCGATAAACGGCTTGGCTGCTGATTGTCCTTAAAGGAGTTCCCAGCAATTAAGGAAGTTTAAAGCGCGCAATTTAGGATGGAAAAACAATTTTATCTCTTTTATAAATTTTTTGACTACAATATTGTTGGAGTTCGTTTTTTTCAAAATATGAAGTAGCCATATCTATTATTTCTTGTTCTGGCAGAGCTTTAAATTCAGCATATTCTTTAGCATATTCACCTTTAACAATATGATTTTTAAGTCCTTTAGAAATACCGAGATGACGGGTTATTGCGGCTTCCGCGCCTCTGGCATAAACTGTAACTATTGCTAAGAAAATAAAAACATCTTCTTTAGCCATTTTCTTTTTGCAAGGGCGAGGAGGCTTATTTACAATATTCATAACTTGTTCAAACTCTTTAATATATTTTTGTTTTTCTTCTTCTGGTAATTTAAGAGCTAAGTTTCTATAGTAGTCATAGCTTTCTTCGCGTCGGATAGAAGCAATACAAGCACTATCTACGTTTAAATATTCTCCTGTTCTTGGTGTCATGCCGTCATATTTTTTATTTCCAAAGTAGGCAAAGCAAAACTATTCAAAATTAAGTTTTTCTCGTCCACCATGACCATATCCTCCACCGCCACGAGTTTTATTGTAGCCATGCTCATAACTGTCTTCTTGGTTTATAATTTCTGTTTCTAATTCATTTAATTTTTCTGGAGATAAGTCATAGATTTTTTTTTCAATTATAAAAGTATCGCGGCCATAGATATCGTATGCTTTTTGTAATTTACTATTACGATGGGTATGATTTTTAAGCTAATAAAAATGGTCATTTATACGTCTTGAAAAATTTGTTGTTTGCCCAACATATTTTTCGCCAGTTTTCTAATTGATGATTTTATAAATATAACATTTCACTGATACAACCTCCAACTTCATCTAAAATTAAGTAGAAGTTATAATTGAATCTTATTTTTTTTGATACAAATTTACGCGCTTCATCAATAAAGACTGCATGAGTACGCAGTCCTCTGGAACTATCTAAGGCCCCAACCACCTTCAAAACCGACCCATTTCTAAAGTAACATTCCACATAGTCCTTACCGGCATTATAATGGTCAAGTTCTTTTTCTAGGAGCGGCCAGATGTCCCAAATTTCAGCTAATTTTTGTTTTGTAATGGTGGCCGCCTGTTGCTTGTTAGGGGCAACAATGGCGCCCATATGATTCGGAATAATACAACATTGGAAATATTTGCCTAAAATGGATAAAAAGGTCTTTGACGCGGCGCGTGCTGCGGTAATAAATACTTTGTTGTACCGCATCATCGCGCGCAGCATATAGCGCTGGTAAGGGAAAAATTCAAAAGATGAGTCTGACCTTTTTATTTGCATTAAATCTTGTGTGTTTACTTGGGGACGCGGCGCCCAAGCCATGGAGCTAAACATCTCTGTTTAGAACAGACTATATCATTGCCCTGATGGGGCAGATTCTGCTTCGTGCGGCTTCGCGCTACTCCCGTTGGGGATAGTCGTTGAACTTTCTAGTATGCTTTCTATGTTATTAAAATCAAGGTAAGAAATTTCTAGTAGTCGGAAGTTATGATTTTGACAAAAAGCTCGTTTTTTCTAGTCATGTTCAAGTTGTATTTTAAAAGTTTCTTCCCCTCCAAAGCGTTCTACTGGTATAAAATGCTGTCTGCCTTGATATTCTATTAATAAATTAAAATCAGGTAAGAAGAAATCATAAGACAATTTACCGAGGTCTTTAAATTTCTTTTGTTCTTCAAATAAAATTTCCTTTTTTTCTAGATAGGTGGCGATTCGTTGTTCGCCGCAGCTTCTTTTCGGTAGACATTTCGGACAACGTCCGCTTTTAAAAAAGTTAGCGGGCAGCTAAGAAAAAACATAACCACAACTATGTTTTAACGTGAAAGATGAAGACCACTCTTTATATTTTAAAATTTCAAAGTCTTTATCAAATCCTCTTTCATGAAATCTTTTTTTACACATTTCTAAGTCAATAAATGGCGCCTCTTTGCTGCAAAAACGACAATTTAACTGTTTAAGTACACCCATCTAAATTTTATAATAGTAATCTCTCCCACATTTTTTGCAACGGATATGATAAGGCTCATTTATTCGTTTGGAAGAGATATCTAATAATTCAAATCCATTTTCTTCTGCTTTTTGTAAGAAAGTCTCTCGCAGCTAACTAAAACGTCCAGTATGACATTTTTGGCAAAGAGTTTTATTCTCATAAAGATGATTGGCGCGATTCTTTTTATAAATTGTACCACATTCTAAACATTTATAAGTAATGGGGCCGCTGGCTTTTGTGTAATTCAAAATTTCAATTTTGTTTTCAGGAAATCTACGTTGTAGTTCTTCTAAGAAATTTTCTTTTGTTTTAATTGTGCTTTTAATCATAGAAAGCCTCCTATTAAAGTAGCTGATTATCCATACTATCCTAGAACTTGTTTCTGCTTTCGCTCCGTCTTCGCATTGAGGCAATGTGTTCTGGCATCTAGGCTTTAGGACTTTCCAGCAATTCAAAATCTTTTCAAAGTAAAGTTTCCTTTACAGGGTGCTGTTTACCAACACATCGGGGTAGGCTGTAATTTCTGAAATGTAGCGTTGGAGTGCTTTTTCATTCCGAATGAGAAAGTCCTCTGTAAGGAGAACTCCTTTCTCTAAAAGAGTGCCATCGCGGCGAGCAGTTTTGTCGCCTTCTCGGAAGGGATTTGTCACTGGCCGCAGTTGAATAATGTCTTCCATTAGACGTCCTCCATAGGGGAGAATGAGTCAGGGTCTTCTTCTGAGCCAAACGCTTCATTGTCATAGGCGTCTAGATCATAATTGCCTTGACTTCCATCAAAGTAAGTTTGTTCATCGGCTGCCGTGTTTTTGAGTTGTTCAATGCGCTCAGAAATTTCTTCCCCAATGCCGCCTTCGTTAATATAAAGTTTTTGAACCCAATTCTCCATATTTTTGAGGGTTTCATCTATAATGTCGCGAGTGGCGCCGTCATAGAATTGGTTGGCAAAGCCGCGCTTTTCAAGCCAGAGAGCGAGTTCCCCAATAGAATCAAAATCATTGGCATTTTTAGCGTTCTTGGGAGTGAACTCAGCTGTTTTGACCAGCTTATCATAAGAACTCAAATATTTGTCAATATCTTTGTTGCCCGACTAAATGGCCTGGTCAATTACATAAGAAAGGCGGCAAAGTTTTTTGGCTTGGTCAATTTGAAGTGCGCCGTTTACATTTTGAGAAAGAAGAATACCCTGATATAACGATTCTAAGTAGTAGAGGTCTTCGTCATCATAATTGCCGCCCCATTTTTTACGCAATTCGCGCAGTTTGCCGTCGCGCAATAACGGCACTTCATCTTCAATTAGACCGGCATCGCGCAGCGCTTCAAATTGCTCTTGATAGAATTTCCAGCCGAACTTCTCATATTGTTTGGCGGCGAAAACTTTGACATAAGTGGGCCAAAAGTTGTCACGTCCGGCCAGTTCCAAAATACGGTCAACTTCTTTTGGAAGAAAGGGAATGTTAGAAACCTAGCAAAGGCGGTCAATGGACTCCCAAGAGAAATTGGCGGCGGCCAGCATGGAGGTGGCGCACTCGTTACAAATAGGAAGTAGGCCAGATGGGTAGAAGGGAGAGTTGGTATGAGAGAAACTAGTTTTAGGAAGCTAGCGGCGGCATTTTGTGCACTGTTGACTCCCCGATAGAGAGCCAGGAGTGCACAGGGGAGAAGTGCGTGGTTCAATCGGCATTGGGAAGTTCCTCCTTAGAGGACACGGCGGCTGTCGCGAGTTTTGTGAGATTGCGGCGTTGCGCGAGGGGCAACTTAGAGAAAGCTGCGAGAACTTGCGCCGTTAGCTCAAGAGGGGTCGTGCCCTTTTGAAGTGGAATTTTGAGAAGGCGCGCCACACCGAGCTACTCATCTGGTTGGAGAGCAAGGAAGGCGCGGGCAAATTTACGAAAGAATAGTATCATTTTGTTTTTCCTTTTCTGGCGCAATCGCGGCAAATTTCGCTAGTTTTGCCGTTGCGCACTTTGAAGTAGAGGGGAGTGTGGAGTTTAGAACAGCCGCACTTGGAACAGCAGCAGAAGTTTCCTTCGGGATCGGAAAGCAGTGCCATTAGGTTGTCATAGTGAAGCTAGACCGCGGTTGCAATTGGTTTTAAACAGCGAAGCTAATAAATGGTAGAAATGTAGTTGGCGCTGTAGTGCGTTCCAAATTCTTTGTTAATGAGGGTCGCGATTTCGCTGCCGAGTTTGCCTTTGCGTTTGTAAGAAAGAGTGCGAAGGGCAACCGGAGTGAGGTTGGCGGCGGCGACAAAAAAGTTAAAAGTATGGAGAAGATTGGGGGCGGCTTCTTGTAGGTCGTCCCAATTTTTAACAATGAGGGAAAGGTGCGTCCGTTGCCGCAGGTCAATGTAGCGAGAGTTGTGGTAAATTGGGTCGGGGTTTTGAAGGCGCGATACATAGTCGCGCAACTGCGCGAATTCTTTAGTGGTGTAGTCGTCGGGAGTAGGGAGTGGAGTGCGGTAGATTAGAGATGAGAAGTTGTCGGGGGCTAGGAGGCCGAGCGGCCGCACCGCATAGTCAGTTCCAATTGAGTGGGTCCAAAGGTCATCGCGCAATGGGTCAGTGTAGGGTTCAGTGTGGCGCTCTTTTGGGGGATTGTAGAGGTCGCGCATTGAGTATTGTTGGTTGCGCAGTTCTACAATTTGGTGGCGTTGTTTAAGGTAGAAGAAAGAACTCCAGCTTACGATATCTTGTTGTGCTTGCTCTATTTCATCGGGGGTTAATCGCTCTAGGAGGGTGGGCACAATTTGTTTGCGCTTTCCGCTTAGAAGTTCGTAGGTTTGAATACGAATATCAAGTTGGTCAATAGTGCGCCAAAGGGCCTCAAATTCTGAGAGTAGGCTGGCAGGTGCCATCGCGCGAGCGTTTTCGCGAGAGAAGACGGGATTGGGTCTGGTGTAGGCGGGGCCGGGACGAGAGAGTTCGCCTTCGTTGAAAGTGAGAGACATCTGAAGAGTTTCTAGAGATTCTTCACGATTGCGCACCCAAGTTTTGTTGCGTGGCTCAATCTGGAAGGCGCGATCTTTTTCGCCGTTGCGCTTACCCCATAGAATGTAGTCGGCGATTGTGGAAAGCTCTTCCTCAGTTGGGGAAGGCAAAGTGGGGAGATAGGTTTCAATAAAAGCAGCGCGCTCTTCTTGAGAGTTAAGCTACCAATTTAGGTAAAGACGATTTTTAGACAAGGGAAAATCCTCCGAAAAAGGATAAGGCTGGTTCCACTAGCCTTCTACTACAGTATAACACAGGTGGAATGGGAGTGTCAAATTTTGTGAATTGAGCGAAGCTCAATTCACACTTCTCTAAATTCCAATTTTCACTTCTCTAAATTCCAATTTTCACTTCTCGGAAATTTAATTTTTACTTCTAAATTTCAATTCTTATTTCTAAATTTCAATTTTTACTTCTCGGAAATAAAGTTCTACGCACGACTTTTCCCACGTTATACAAATTATAATTTTCCTAAATATAACCCGCCCCATATGACCCATATACTATTTTTTAATAGGCCGCAATCCTGAAAAACCGTCTGCGCTGGGCGGACATTTGTACACAACAAAAAACATGAAAGTTTAGAAAGGGGCTTGATTTTTGTAGTCTAAAAGTGTATTCTATAGATACTGAAACACGGCAACCGCCGAACGACTGGAAGCCTTTCCAGATACCGAATGAACCGCCCGAACCTTGACAAATGCATACACAATCTAAACTAAAACAAAAGGAAAGGAAGCAATACAAATGTCTTATAACCATTATTACACTACTGTATCGGAACGGAAAGCCATTAAAGCAATGGGCAAAACGTACACCGCAAAAGACTGCCAAACCCCGGAACAAGTGAAGGAAGCTATCACCGCAATTTATGCGGCAATGGGCTATAGCTTCCCCGTCCATTCATGTGAATGGTATGACATAGTCCGAAACATTCTTGAAGGATTGCCAAAAACAAACACCGCCGTGACAATCGGCCGGGAATTGACTTTTAAAGCAATTCGCAAGTTTGACCTATCAGACGGGGCGCAAGGCCGGACCACCGAATTGCAAGAAGCCCGAGAGAGTAAACGTATCAGCTATGGTCGTATCACCCAAACCGATTCATGCCCCGTCAAATTCACGGATTTCCGCCGTTCTTATCGTTCTAAAATGGCCGAACGTAAAACGAACGGCGGAAACATTACTACCATGGTAGACGGTTCAAACCCTTCTGATTATGTGGTATATTCCATTGACCATGATGGTAACTCTACTACAGGATACAAGCCTGTTCATATTCCAGCTACGATTTGGCCTGTTAGCACTTTCATAACCATGCTGGAAAGCGTGAACGCAATTAAACCCCGCAATGTTCACGGGATTCGTGCCGGATGGCAAATTCAAATGTGTTCCCGCCGTTTGTGGGACGCTTTAACAGACGAAAACGCTGTTCCGTTTGATAGTGAACGGATTTACAGCAAAGACGACTTTGACGCATTGCGGGAAGTGTGGGGCGAATAAGCCCCGCACTCCAATTAAAGACAGAACCGAAAGGAGTATAAAAAATGAAGTATTATGCAGTTCTGAGTGATTACCTTCAAATCATTGAATCCAGTTCATTCCGTGCCGTTTTCAATGCTATCAGACGTGAAGCCCGCTATGGTGAACGGCAGTTCACCGCCGAACTTTTCCAGGACGCTGGACATGATACCCGTGAATGGATTGGAACAATTTCAATTAAAAGGCTTGACCTTGCCGGGATTGATTCTATTCTAATGACGGTTCAATTTTGGGGCGATAGCTTCCACTACAGAAGCTATACAGAAAGCTGGAATTACGAAAGGGGGCTTTAATTATGAAATACCATGCTACCGTTTCCGATACTAACGAACGAATTGAAGCGAATAGCTTTAAGGCCATGTATATGGCCGTTCGGCACATTGCCCGGAGTAACGAACAGGAAAAACGTAGATTCTGTATCACGCTATCAAGAGATAGCAAACCATTCGGGATAATCTTTTACAAAAGTGTTCCAGATGAAACCTATGAAATACTGGAAAAAGTTACAATGAGTGTTTACATCTTTAGCGGGGATGAAGTTCCCCTTTGTCGGAAATTTGTTGAAAATTGGCAATGGATTGCGGCGATTGACATAGAAGGGGAGTGCATAAAATGACTTGCAAAGAACTTGAACGGAATGGATATATCAAGCTGGGGCGTGCCAAAGTCGCCCGCCCCGGCTCCATTGCATGGTGGACGGTTTGCGGAATTGAATGTGCGGAATTGCTAATGGTTGTTGCCACGGCAATTGGACTTGCATGGATTTTATAGGAGCTATAAGCTCCTTTTTTTTATGGGTTAGACTATGGTAGTCTAACTTTTGAAAATTATGCATTAGACTTTTTTAGTCTGATTTAGGCCGGTTGAATTTTCCTAAAATCTGTGGTATAATGGACTTATCCAGAAGGGGAAACGATCTCAGCCACACAATGGCCGCCCACTATGTCAAGCTGCTGCCTGCGCCGTTGTGGAAAATTTTGACCGGCGCGCATCTCACAAGTTCGCCGCCAGCGTTTTCCCAAAATGCAGAAGCGGCTGCGTTCAGCTGCCAGCTGCCAGCTGCGTTCAGCTGTCAATTCAGCCGCCAGCTACCAACTAAAAAAAGAAAATTTGTGATTTATTGTAAATTTTCATTTTTTAGAAAAAGAGAAAGAAAATAAAAAACGGACGGAAATTTTCGGAAAAAACTTTTTGCCGATTTTCAAGGAAAGAAGAAACAACACCGAAAACCAACGTGGCGCGAGTAGCGTAAGCAATGCGGGAAAAACAGTAATTCTTTTTAGAAAAATTTACCTTAGACTACATTAGTCTAAATGTTCTTTCTTGACTTTCCGAAAATTTTATAGTACAATAAAAACAACAAAATAAAAAGAAAGGAATTTCCTAAAATGTCAATTTGGGCAGTTTCAAAATGGGACGATGTAAACAATCGTCAAGAATACATTAGATTTTTTACCGACCGTATTAACGCCCTTGCTTATGCGGTAGACTACGCAGGACAGCGGATTTTGGAAAATAATCCAACTTTGACCCATGAAGGGGTAATAAAAGCACTTGTTCCCATATTTTCTGAACTTTATAGATATGACAGTGTGCCGCATTTAGTAAAAATTAAGGAAATTTTTGTAGCTTCCGATTACAGAAGTTCCTCCATCTATTCACTTCAAGAAATTCTAACAGAGGACGGGGACAAAATTGACACGTTTCAGTGGGGTGGCCTTTAAGGCCATCCCTGGAATTTTTCTCTTAGACTAAAGTAGTCTAAATGTCAGGACTTGATTTTCCCAAAAATCTATGGTACAATTTATTTAACAAAATAAAAAAAGAAAGGAATCCAAAAATGAATACTTATTACTGTGTTGTTGAACTGGATGATAATGACCTCTATTCTGATCGTCAAGTCGGTTTTGTAGTAGCTTCCTCCTATCAGGACGCCGCCAGAAAACTAGAGGAAACATACGGAAATGATTTGGAAGCTATTACCTATATGGCCATTATTACAGATTCTGATGCGGTTATGATGGATGCAGAGCACTGCCCCACAATGGAAACAACCTTAAAGGAAATCAAAGAAAATTGGGTTTGGTGATAAAAAGAGAGGACGGCCGCTAGCCGTTCTCTTTTTCTTTTTCTAAAAATTAGACTAAAGCAGTCTAAGATTTTCTTCTTGACTTAAAAATTCCCGAATGATATAATTAAAGAAAAAATTACGAGAGGATTTTCCCGAAAATAATGTCACAAAATTTTTCCGAATTTTCTACCTACATAGTTTATTTGATAAAATTTCTTCCAGTAAATCCCTTAAAATGCCCGCACTATAAAGCAGGAATGACAGGGCGCGCCTTGCAAACCAGAATATCAGAGTTCCGTCATGTAGATGAACAATGCTATCCGATTGTCTTGCGGACATATGAGTGCAAATCAAAAGAAGCCGCCAGACGTTTAGAGCGTAAGTGTTTGGCTTTGCTTACGTTGGAGAAGTGGACAAAAATGTTAGGCAATGAAAGATTTGAAATTCCTTATGAAGTGGATTTGGGACAGTTTGACAGAATGGCGAATGGAGAGAGGGGATAATGAGGGAATTAGACTACTAAAGTCTAACCCCGCCCACTTGCTTTTTAGAGAATTTTCTGATACAATATTATTGTAATCAAAAAGGAGACGGAAACTCCCCAAACCAGAAAGGAACAACCATGACTCGGAAGGAATTTTTCAATGCCATTATCACCGCCAACATCAACGAGGAACTGAACGAGTTCGCCGCCGCAGAACTTGAAAAAATGGAAGCACAGCGGGAGCGTGCCGCAGAGCATCGCAGAACTGCCGCCAGCAGTAAGAATGAACCCATGAAGGCCGACTTCATTTCCTTTATCATTGAAAACGGCGCGACTACTGCAAACGACCTTGCCGCCCGTTTTGAAATTTCCGTACAGAGGGCCACCGGCCTTGCCGGCAGTCTTGTGAAGGAAGGCCGCCTTGCAAAGTCCGAAATCAAGATTCCGAAGGTGGGCAAGCGAGTTTGCTATGAGGTAGTCGCAGAGGAAAATGATGATTAAAAAGGGCGAAAGCCCTTTTTCTTTAGACTTTAATAGTCTAACTTAATTCTCTTGATAATTGCCGCCAGGCATGATATAATTGTTCTAACAAAAGAACAGAAAGGAATTTTCATAATGACAATTTTCTTTGATTTAGATGGGACAATCGCAAACCTTTATAATGTCCCGAATTGGTTGCTTAAACTGCGCAACAGCGATGTTTCGCCCTACGAAGAAGCCGCCCCGCTTTTCCGCTTAAACAGTATCGCCCGCCTTTTGAATACACTCCAAAAAAACGGGATTCGTATTGGAATTATAACATGGCTTTCAAAAAATTCAAATCCCGCCTATGATAGAGCAGTAAGAAGGGCAAAGCGGCGATGGTTAGCGCGCCATTTGGGTAGTGTTGACTGGGATGAGATTCACATGGTGAAATACGGTACACCAAAAACAAAATTTCGCAAGGCCGCCAATGATATACTTTTTGATGATATGAAAGAAATTCGGGAAAAGTGGGGCGAGCGGGCATATAGTCCGGAAGAGATTTTCAGTGTTTTAAGAGAATTGATGAAAGGCGGGTGTTGAGATAGCGGAGGATTGACAATCCTCCACTATTAGACTATCTTAGTCTAAAAGATTCCTCTTGACAATCTTTTTCTTATACGTTATAATAACGGTAACAAAAACGAAGGAGATAAAGAAAATGAAATTTGTTAAAGCAAGTAGGCTAAAAGTTCCTTTTCGTGAAATAGTTTGCGGCGATGTGTTTTATTCAGAAGATTTCGGGAACTATGGAATGAGGATTGTCGCAAGAGATGCTACCAGTTATTCAAATGCAATTTTGTTGCATGATGGACATCTTGTCTATTTTCCTGACGATATGGAAGTTGAATTAGTAGATGGCGAATTTGTGGAGAGATAATCTCTCCCCATTAGACTATAAAAGTCTAACTCCTTCCTGTTGACAATCGCGCGCCGCCATGTTATAATAATATCAACAAAAGACGAAAGGAAAGCACACACTATGAAACATTACCTTTTCAATGACCGGAAATCTGGTGAGGATTTTATCGTCGGCGCCGAAACATTAGAGGAAGCGAAGGAAATCGCAAAAGAGAATTTTTCTCAGCCCCATTTCATCGGGCGCATTTCGGAGTTTGAAGCCGAGAACAGCGGTCTTGATGAATGGTAAGTTCCTTTCTTTTGTTGCCCCGGATACCGGGGTATTAGACTTTAATAGTCTAAAAAGAAAAAGATTGACAAAATTAAAATTTTAGGGTAAAATATATACATACAAAAGAGAAGGACAACTCACCAAACCAGAAGGAAATAACCAAAATGACGAAGCGTGAATTTTACAATGCCATCATCTCCATGAACAGTGTATCTGCTGAAATGAAGGAAAAAGCCGCCGACCTGATTGCCGCCCTTGACAAGGAAGCGTCCCGCCCTTCTAAGAAGTCCGTAGAAAATGCGCCCGTGAAGGCCGCAATCCTTGACCTTCTTGCTTCTCACTCTGCCATGTTGACCAGTGAAGTGGCCGCTGCCCTTAAAATTTCTACGGCAAAGGCATCCAGTCTTTTGTTGCAGTTGGCAAACGAATCCAAGGTTGTGGGCGAGGAAATTTCTGTTCCGAAGCAGGGCAAGCGCAAGCAGTGGAGGCTTGCGGCCACGGACGAAATGACCGAGTAAATGACGCCGGGACATCCCGGCACCGTTAGACTACATTAGTCTAACTCACAGAACTTGCTTTTTTATTTCCCCTATGCTATAATAAAGAAAATCAAAGAAAGAAGGGAATAACAAAATGAAACGTGATTTAGGGAACGCAATCCGAGCAGAGCTTGCCGCAGAACTTTTGAAATTCTTTACCGAAAAAGGGGAAGACGCGGCGCTGTTCAAGTCAAATAAATTAAATTTCCCCATCGCCCGGGAAGGTCTTGACTTGTGGATCACTATTCAATGGAGTGTTTCAGACGGTGGGGACGAAGGCCCCGATGCCGGGTACAATCTCCGGGAACAGTATAAAATTGAACAGCGCAAAGCTGCTGACCGTGAAGCGAAAAAAGCGATTGAAAAAGCCGAAAAGGCCGAAGCCCGCAAACGCAAGAAAGAAAAAGAAAAGGAGGATGCCTAAAGGCATCCCCTTTTCACTATTAGACTAATATAGTCTAAACCCCATTAGCGGGCTATTCAAAAATCTAATGGGTATAATAAAAATTTTGAATGGCGCGCTTGTTCACAAAAACGTCACAATTTACCTATTGCCTTTCCTTTTCTCTATATGTTATAATAGAGAAAACAAAAGAAAAGGAAAGAACGAACAATGAAAAAACAGTATTTTTTGGTACTTGATACCGAAACCGCAACAGTCCCCTTCATTAACGACTATCCCGCCACCGACAAAGAACGTAAAAACATTGCTATTGCAAAACCGCTTGTTTACGATATTGGATGGATTATTATTGACCGCAAAGGGGTCATTATTGAAACTGCTAATTATTTAGTACAAGAAACTTTCTTTGTCCCTGCCGTTTTCAGTACTGCCTATTATCGGGAAAAGCGGCCTCGTTACATGGCAATGTATAACGGCAAGCAGATTGAAAGCGCAAACTGGAAAACTATCATTGAAAAATTAGCAGACGCCATGCAGAAGGTTGATTACATCGCCGCCGCAAACGCTTGTTTTGATTTCAAAAAAGCGATTCCCTTTACCCATCGTTATATTAAGGCTCTTTATAGTGAAAATTATCAAGCATGGGAGGACTCACAGCGTAATTCTATAAAGGCCATTTTGAATGGTGCAAAGTGTCCTAAAAATGACGAATACATGATTCCGACTTTTTCCGTCAATGGAATTTCCCGTCCCATTATTGATATCTGGGGGCTTGCCTGCAAGCGTTTAATAGATACGAATAAATATCGTAATTGGGCAATCCAAAACCGCCGGTTATCTCCGTCTGGTTTGTATTTTTCTACTACTGTAGAAACCATAGTACAGTATCTCCACAATGACGGAAAGTATATAGAATCTCATACGGCACTTGATGACGCAAGGGACGAAGCGGAAATTCTGGTGAAGTGTTTGAAACGTGGGAAGGCCGAACCGCATTTAGAAGCATTTCCCTTTCAGCAATTGGGCGGGACTGTTGAATTTGCAAAAAAATCCAGCGAACAAAATAAAGAAATTGTAATAGAATTTCTGGAAAAATATACAAGGCAATTAGAACAGGACGGAAAAAACAATACAAGATTTTATACACAAATTTTGAATAAAATAGAGGAATTGATGAATTGATACGGGCGGCAATGCCGCCTTCTCTATTAGACTAAAATAGTCTAAGTCAGATTTCTTGACTTACATTCTTATTCTATGGAACAAAGATTAAATTCTATAAAGTGAACTAAGAGGGCGCAAGCCTTCTTTTTTTTGTAATCAAACTTAGACTACTCTAGTCTAACGCAACCTTTCAATCCGTCCTCTCCACTCACCCTCCCCTCTCTCCACTCTCCCCTTCCACTCTCATCCTATTCTCCCTTGCGTCCTTACGCAACTTTCCAGCAGCTGCAAAAGCTGCAAAAGCTGCAACTTTCCACGCAAACAAGGCCCGCTCCACCTAATGAAGCGCGCCGCATTTTTATAAATTTCAATTTTTCAAAGTTGTCAACTTTTCAAGAAACGTCAACTTTTTTAAAACTATCAGCTTTTTAGAAAACGTCAACTTTTATGATGTGCAACTTTTCAAAAGCTGGAAACTAAAAACTGAAAAAGCTGAAAACAGAAAAGCTAGAAACCAAAATTAAAATTTCAACTTTTCAAAAAAGCTAGAAACTAAAAGCGTCAACTTTTCAAAGAACCAAAAACTAGAAAGCTAGAAAGCTGGAAATTGACGCCGCGCGCCCTCAACTTTTTTTGAGTAAGTTCCCACATTGATCGCCGCAACTTTTAAAGTACACCAATAAAAGCTACAACGTCCAGCTGTAACTTTAAAACTTCAAAATTCCAAAAAGCTGCAACTTTCTATGAACATCAACTTTTAACTCCGCGCCGCTTTCTCAACCAAAAACAACAACTTTTTTACAGCGGCCGCCACTTAACGTAAGTCAAAATTCATAGCAAAAGCAACTTTTTTCCAATTTCAAAAAAAAAGAAAAAACTTTTTCCAAACTCGTGCGCCCTATAACTTCACACAGCGGCGCGAACAATTTCTAAAAAAAAGCAAATTTTAAAGAACGTCAACTTTTCTTCTTCTCTATTGTTAAGTGTAGAGAATCTAGAAATCCCTCCGCTCTCCCTTTTTCCTTCTTCTAATTATCCTCTTGTAAAATTTTGAAATTCTAAAAGTTGACGGAGAAGTAGAAACTCCTATTCTTTTAGTGACTTTATAAAAAAAAGCTAAAATTTTTTAACAGTCTTGAAAATTCCAAAAAAAAATTTTACAATCCTGTTGCAAGGCCTTGTGTGTGATTTTTCCAATTCGGCCACTTACTCTTAGGAGAGGTGTTGGCTTGTAAGCCAGAACGTAAAAAATTATCATTATAATGTCCCCATCGTCTCCCTGCGTGCACCCCCCCTCACATGGAGAAAAAGGGGATAATAGGGCAAAAGTGTGTTCTCTGCCCTCCTTTGCTCGGGGAAAGTCTTTCATTTTCCTTCTCTCGCGCCTGCATAGCGTCTCTTTTGGAATTTTGAACTTTGAAATTTTCAGAGAACGACTTTTTTCCAATTTCCAGCTTACAGTCTCCAAAAAAATTTGAATTTTCGGAATTTTTTTTTCAAAAAAAATTAGGTTTCAGAAATTTCCAAAAATTTTTTTTTGGAGAATTTTCCCAAAATATAAAGCTCCGGGCGCGGTCCCTCGTAGAGGGACGGCACTCGGTGGTTTTGTCT